>Snoopy_p1__coassemble_141_pt1 | contig 101649 bp, 82 predicted proteins | sample Snoopy_p1__metabat2_high_PE_024 | metagenome-assembled genome bin Snoopy_p1
CCTGTTCTTCCTTTGTCAGATCTTTTGGGGCATAGCGGAAGTTGATCATTGCCATTTGTGCAGGGGAAACGATCTCCCAGTCTTTTTTTGAATTCAGAGCTTCTTCGGCCCATACTGCCAGTTGGAAGCCATGTTCAATAGCAGAACCAATCAGATCGCTTCCCAGAACCTGCAAGGTAAGCCAGAGTTTTAAGCCTCGGGCAGGGCGAGTCAGTTCCATTCCAATATCCCAGGTATTGACATTATCGATATCGTTTTCCAGGTCTTTCAAATATTCCGGATTGACATGGAAACTGTGGAACAGATTGCGGATATCTTTCACAAGCACCATGGCGCATCCATAAGTCTGGAACAGCCACTTATGCGCATCCCAGCTGATGCTGTCTGCAAGTTCTGTCCCCTTTAGGAGTGAGCGGTATTTTTGGCTTAAGAGTACGGAAGCGCCGTATGCACCGTCAATGTGGAACCACATATTGTATTTTTTACATAGAGCAGAAATTTCAGCCAGAGGATCAATGCTTCCAGTATTTGTTGTTCCAGCAGTGCCGATGACAACAAATGGGATATAACCGGATGTCTGATCTTGTTCAATGGCTTCTTCTAGCTTTTCCAGATCCATCTGGAACCGGTTGTTTGTCGGGATCCTGCGGATCCGGTTATCAGTGATCCCGATAATGCGAAGTCCTTTTGCCACAGAACTATGTGTCTGATCTGAGATGTAAGCTGTGCCAAGGTGTAGGTTAATGTCAGTCAGTTTGTTGTCGCGGGCAGCGGTCAGAGCCGTGATATTTGCCATAGAACCGCCGCTTACAAAAACACCGCCCGGATGTTCGGTAAAGCCCACTTGGCTTGCCAGCCATTTTAATACTTCCTGCTCGATACAGTTGACCATAGGAGCCAGTTTGCTTCCGCCAGCGTGAATGTTGTAGGCAGAAGTCATGATATCTCCCAGCCAGGAAACGGAAGATGCCGGTCCAGGAACAAAACTGAAGAAACGTGGATGGTTGGCATCACCGCGATAGCGATACACTTCATTCATCATTTCAGAAACTACTTCGTTTACAGGGCGTCCTTTCGCTGGAATGCCGATCTGTTTGATCTTTTCTTCCTGATGCTCATCTGTCTCCACCACAACAGGCTGTTCGTGGATTTCGTGTTTTTCTGCACAGAAATTATGGACAAAAGATTTGATGGCGTCTTCTAACTGGGTACTATTTAAAATATATTCGCTTCCAATCATAAAAATATTCCTCTCTTTTCTCGATTACTTGACTCATTTCGTTTGATAGTCTACACTAAATTTATATATATGTAAAATTCATAGATTTCATATTATATATAAAAAATATTGATAAGGAGAGCCGGATGGAGATCAGAAATATTTTGACATTTTTAAAAGTGGCAGGTACTCAGAATTTTTCCAAAGCAGCAGAGCAGCTGGGGTATTCTCAGTCAGCAGTGACGATTCAGATCCAGCAGTTGGAAAAGGAGCTGGGGACACAATTATTTGAACGGATCGGAAAGCGGGTGTATCTGACAGAAAAAGGGCAGGAGTTTATCTTACATGCAAGCGAGATCATGCGGGTGACAAATGAAGCGTTGACATTTGCGAGAGAGGATCATGTGCCGAAGGGCAAGCTGAAGCTTGGGGGAGTGGAATCCACCTGTACTGCGCTGCTTCCGCAGTTACTGCTTACGTATCACAGAATGTATCCGGAAGTGGAGGTCGTTATTAAGTCCGGTGCGACAGAAGATTTGATGGATCTGGCAAAAAGTGATGAGATCGATTTGATTTTTACATTGGATAAGAAAATTTATAGTTCCCAGTGGACGTGTGCAGCAGAACGGATCGAGGATATTGTGTTTGTGGCAGCCAACCGGGAACTGGCAGTCAGAAGAACTCCATATGCGATCAGTGAACTCTCCCAGGAAGCATTTCTTCTGACTGAGACAGGCGCAGCTTACCGCTATGAACTGGAGCAGATGCTTTCGGAACAGGAGATAGAGATTGCACCGATACTGGAGATCGGAAACACAGAAACGATCATTAAATTGTTAAAGAGAGGGATGGGAGTTTCATTTCTTCCGGAATTTACAGTAAAACAGGAAATGGAAAAAGAAACACTGTTTGAAATCCAGACAGATCTTCCAAAAGTAAATATGTACCATCAACTGTTGTATCACAAAAACAAATGGATGACGCCACAGATGAAAGCATTTTTGGAACTTGTGCTTGTACAGCCTGGATTTCATGGAAAAGGGAGAGGACAGAATGCAGATTAAAAATGCGGTTTCTATGATTCCCTATGGCCTGCTGGCGGGAATCGTGGATGGACAAGAAGTGAGGATTACACAGCTTGGAGAAAATGGATTTCAGTTTCGGATGGCAGAGAAGAAAGAGAACATTCGGGAAATCCAGCTGCAGTTTTTCGTGGAACGTGAGCATTGCTACCGGGAAATCAGGATTTTGGGCGATCGGATCCAAAAGGTGGACGAGAAAAGATTTTTTACGGAATATACGGTGTGGACAGAAGCGAAAGAATATCAGCAATGTGTGCAGCAACTATTGTTTGATTACTGGAACTATATTACTTTGAAGATGACAGAAACAGATGGCGAAGTGGCAGCGGCTTATACGGACTATCCGGTTCATTTGGATGAAGAGTACGCAGAATCTTTGGAGGTACAGAAAGAGGAATGGTTTCACGAAGCCGCAGGGAGAACAAAAGAGCAGGAACTGTCTGACAGAGTGGAAGTAGCACTGGAGCTGGATACCCCGCAGCTGTATGAAGAATGGCTGCAGAAATCCACAGAAGAGTATGAAAAAAGGTATTGGGAAAAGCGAGGGATGCAGTTTCATCCACTGGCGAAAAAGAAAATAGAACGGCTTTATATTGGAAATACCTTTTGTCCACATTTATGTCCCACAAAAGAAATGTTGGCGGAAATGTTAAAAAAGGCAAAACAGGAACAAAGAGCTGTGACGCTGACTTTTCCCTGGATCAAAGAGGAACAGATCGATGGTGTCAGGGACTGCCTGAAATGTTTAGAAGAACAGGCAGAGTGTCTTCCGGATGAAATGGTGATCAATGACTGGGGAACTCTGCATTTGCTTGAAAAATGGAAGCAGGAGACGGAAGCTTCTGTCACCATCAATCTGGGCATTCTTCTTAGCCGTCCGAAAAAAGACAATCGTCTGCGTTATCTGAATGCTGACACAGCGTATTTTCGGGAGACCAACCTAAACAGTGGATTTTATCAGGAATATTTAGACAAACATCAGATCAGACGCTATGAATTGGAAGCCTGTGGGCATGATCTTGTCATTTCAAAGGGACAGCACAGCCTGCATATTCCCTTTTTTCAGACCAATACGGCACAGTTCTGTACGTTGTATGCAAAGGTTGTATCCGGAGATCGGGGCAGACAGCGAGCCATAGAACAGTGTCCGCAGTACTGCAGGGAACTGGCATTTTTATATCCAAAGCATTTGGAAATGTTTGGGCAATATAATACATTATTCGGGGTTGACAGGAAAAGTCTGCAGGAAATGGAGTACTTAAATCAATGGATCAGACAAGGAATTGACCGGATTGTGGTAAACCTCATGTAGAAAGGAACAAAGGATGAAAATTACAGCAGGACTTGGAAGTGTAGATGATTATCCACTCTTTGCAGAGGCAGGAGCGGATGAATGTTTTTGTGGTTATGTACCGTTTTCCTGGGCAGAAAAATACGGAATTTTTAATCCGCTGAACAGAAGAGAAGTGCGGGCTTATAATGTTCAGATCGGTTCCTATGAAGAACTGAAAATTTTGGGAAATATGAGGCAATCTTATCAGATACCCATTGCAATAACGTTGAATGCGTTATCCTATACGCCAGAGCAATATTTGGTGGTGGGAGAAATCATAGAACAGTGCTGTCAGGCAGGCTTTGATACGATGATTGTGGCAGATCCTGCTTTGATGGTGTATGTCCGGCAGCAGAGCCTGCCATGTCAGATTCATTTGAGCGGCGAGTTTGGTGAGGTCAACAGCCAGATGGCAGCATTTCTTCAAGAGATGGATGTTCACAGGGTGATTTTTCATCGGAAGAATACGACAGAAGAGATGAAATCCTGCATTTCCCATTTAAAACAGGACATTGAATACGAAGCATTTGTACTAAATGAACAGTGCCATTTCAGTGGGGCATTTTGTAATTCCCTGCATTGCGATGAACTGGGACATCTCTGTCAGACCCCATACCAGCTGGGCCCGATCAGACAGAAAAATTCCCGGGAGTCGGAAGCAATACTGCAAAAGTTACGAACAGTGGAACAGACAGAACCGAGTCTGGATGTGGAAAAATTTCTGACAGGAGCGAGTGGATGTGGATTGTGTGCGCTTTTTGGACTGCAGGAGAGCGGAATTACCCATCTGAAAGTGGTTGGAAGAGGTAATCATACAGAAGCCATGCTGCAGGATATCAGGCAGTTGAAACGATCACTTGAGATTTTAGAAACGGCAGGGACGGAAAGGGAATTTCAAAGGAGCATGAAAACAGAGATATTTCCAAGCGGATGCAGCGGAAACTGCTATTATCGATCTTAGTTTCCTCGCTTTTGTGTATTCCAGAAGCGGGAGATTTCTTCTGGCGTCAGTGTTTCAATAAATCGTTTTTTGATGGTGATCAATTCTTCCAGATCATAAAGAATCCGATAGAGGACTGCCCGGTTTTCAAATTCTGCCCTTGTGGCAGGAAGGGGTTCTTTTTGCATGGAAGTCTGCATTTGCGTAAGCTGCTGCATGAGATTACGAGTATTGTTGGACTCATGAAATTTGGTGCCGAGGTTGTCGATAAAGTGGGAAATGGAATGTGCCTGTACAGGGACTCCATGCAGAAGCCGGATATTCTGACACAGCTTTTCCACAACCAGTTTCTGGCTCTTTCGCATTTCTACGTATTTGACAAAATATTGCTCATCAGAGAGAAGCGTATTTCCACGGTTTTCCCAGGCTTCTTTTTCCAGTTTCTCCAAAATCAGATCTAGTGGGGAAAGATCAAAAAATGTACAAGCAAGTTGTTTGTCCATCACAATATCCTGGGCAATCCGATGGAATGTTTCCCGGAAGATCTGCTCAGATCTTGCCTGTGCCTGTCGGATCCTGGTGGAATTTCCGGGCATATACAGATTCATCAGAATGCCGCAGGCTGTTCCGATCAGAAGCAGAAGCAGCTCGTTGAACAGAAGACTAGGATGTGCAGACTGAGCAGTGTACAAATGCAGCATCAAAACTGTGTTTGAGACCAGTGTGTTCTGGAGAGAAAATAGTTCACAGATCGCGGCAAACAAGATCAGATACACAAAGATGGACCAAACCTGATAGCCAATCAGAGAAAATACAGTCAGTGCTACAGCCATGGCAGGGAAAAAGGACAAAATACGTTTTGCTACCAGAGAAAAAGTTTCTCGTCGTGTATTCTGCAGACTTAAGATCGCAATAATACCAGCTGAAGTAGGGGTAGTAAGATGTAGCATCATCGCAAGAAAAGAACCGGCTGATGCGGCAGCTGCAATTTTAAAAATGCGTAAAAAAATCCGTTGTGTTTGATTCATAAATGCAATTCTCCTAAGTTGTATGATAATGAGTTATTTATTTTAGCATACACCGGAAGCGTAGTAAATAATCAGAAATAATGTTAACTTCCAAAAATATTAGGTTGACAATAGAAGAACCGTTTTGTATACTGGAGCAAGAGCGAAAAGAAGGAGAAGCATATCTATGGAAACAAAAGCAAAATTTCTGACAACAAAACAAATGACGTTGATTGCGCTGATGACAGCGCTGACATGTATTTTAGGACCACTTAGCATCCCACTTCCATTTAGTCCGGTACCTATTTCTTTTACAAACCTGGTCTTATATTTTTCTATTTTTGTGCTTGGAACAAAATTTAGTACGATCAGTTATGTGATTTATCTGTTGATCGGACTGGTTGGACTTCCGGTTTTTTCCGGATTCAGCGGCGGACCTGCAAAGGTGGCAGGGCCAACAGGCGGTTATCTGGTTGGATTTTTGTTCCTGACTCTGATCGCAGGATTTTTTGTAGAACATTTTCAGGGGAAATTGTCTTTTGCCATTCTTGGAATGATACTTGGAACGATAGTATGTTATATTTTCGGTACAATCTGGCTGTCTATGCAGTTACACATCGGATTTGTGGCAGGACTTGGAGTCGGCGTGTTTCCATACATTCCGGGAGATCTGGTCAAGATTGCAATTGCCTGTATGATTGGGCCGAAGATCAGACGTGCAGTGTTAAGATAATGGGATAGAATCCTCAATTTTGGACAAAATAGGAAACATATCTTATAATTTTGTTAGAAAGTGGGGAGAAAATATGGACAAACAAACCGTGTGTTTATTAAGAGAATGCAGTAGTGGATGTAAGATGGCAATTAACAGCCTGGATCAGGTAAGGGACTTTGTGCAAGAGGAAAAACTGCATCAGCTATTGGATACCTACAACAAGAAACACAAAGCGCTGGAAGAGGAGATCGGAAAGCAGCTGGAAAAAAATGGGGAAGAAGAGATGGAGCCGAAGTCAACAGCAGCAGTATTTTCTAGGATCACGACGGAGATGAAACTGATGCTCCATGATGACAGTTCTCAGATTGCAAAACTTCTGATGGATGGCTGCAATATGGGAATCCAATCCATTGGGAAATTTCTCAATCAGTATGAGCAGGCATCTGCAGAAAGTCGTTCTCTTGCGAAAAAGCTGATCCATATGGAGGAACAGCTGATGAAAGAATTAAAGGCATTTCTTTAAAACATAACAAACAGTTAAAAAACTGACAGTAAAAGTCAACTCTCCGTCCATTGGAGAGTTTTCTTTTCTTTGATACAATAAAAGCAGCAAAAGAACAAAGAAAAGAGAGGTGCCATGGATGGAATTGAAAATTGGAAAACGAATTCAGGAGCTGAGAAGAGAAAAAGGGCTGACGCAAGAGCAGGTGGCAAGAGCGCTGAACATTTCGGCAGCCGCAGTGTCCAAATGGGAGACGGATACGACATATCCGGATATTACAATCTTAAGTCCACTTGCCAGAGTGCTTGGCGTCAGTGTGGATGTACTTTTGGACTTTCAGGAACGAATGACAGAAGAAGAGTGTATGAAACGAATGGAACAGGCGGATGCCTTGTTTGCAAAACGCAAGTGGGAAGAAGGCTGTCAGTATTGCGAGAAGCTCCTTCAGGAGTTTCCAACCGATCTGTTTTTGAAATTCCGGGTGGCTTCCACATATATGCAGTATGCAGGCGCAAGTTTTCAGGAAGATCTGGTGAAGCAGCAGATGGAACGAAGTATTGCGTTGTTTGAAGAGAGCACGGTCAGTGAAAAGAAAGAAATTTCAGAGGCAGCCTGGTACGTTCTGTCCGGATTATATTGTATGAATGAGGAATATGAAAAAGGTCTGGAAGCGGTGGATAAACTGCCACAGCCGGATTTTGATGCGAGAAGCATGAAATCCAGCATTTTGTATCAAATGGGAAAACTAGAAGAATCCGAAAAACTGACACAGCGCTGCCTGTATGAAGAAATCCGGAATGCAGGGTTGTCTCTGGTCAGTCTTGCAAAAATTGCGGGAAAAGAAGAGGATTACGAAAAAGTCTTTCAATTTCTGGATACGGCACAGGCATTGGAAACGCTGTTTGAGAAAGAGCAGCCTGGCGGGACAAATACCATGATCCTGCAGATGAAAGTGGATGTTCTGGCAAAGCAGGGGGAGACAAAAAAGGCGCTTGAGGAAATGGAGCATCTTGTGGATACCTATATCAAACTGGCAGAGAATGAAAAAAGAGAAGTTCCGATTTATTTTGACAAGCTGGAATGGACAGAAGGTACTTCCTTAAAAAAAGAATATCTGTTGGAAAATCTGCTGTGGATTCTGGAAACAGAAGAGGTGTACGCGGGACTAAGGGAAGAAGAGGCATACCGGAACATGGTAAGGAAGATTCAAACAATGTTAGGAAAAGGAGAATAAAAATCGTCCCGCAAACGTCTGAAAAGACCTTTGCGGGACGGTATTTTTATTTGATTTCAGCTCTTGCAGCTGCATCTTGATAGTATTTAAAATCTGTAAAGATTTCTTCTTTGTAAGGATTGCGTTTTTTCTTTCTTGCAGTTCTTACGATATATACAAATGCAATGATATTTACGAACAATGCGATAAGACTGACAATGGTCATCATAGTCGGATCAGCATTTGTATTTCCACCTGCGGTGATGCCGTTTAACGTACCGTCTGCATACAATTTTGGCAGTGTTGCCCATGGAAATACCTGGGTTCCGTCAGAAAATGTCTCCTGGAATAGAGGAAATACCTGTGCAAACATGCACCAGATACAAAGTGTATTGGCTCGGTTCATGATCCATCCACCCTTATTCCAGAACAGGGCTGCGATTGTCGGTGCGAGCAGCAGTGCAACTCCGCAGAACCAGGAGTGTGTTGGGAGACAGTTGTAAGTATAAGCAAAGTTCCATACATCATAAACCAGGATATAAACCCAGATCATATCCGGCCAGATCATATCTTTTTTGTCTTTGGAAGTATACACTGCCCACCATCCGGTCATACATAAGATGTTGATGATTCCGGCAATTCCGTTGAATACGTTGTGCCATCCACCATACAGCCATACATCTTCTGAAGAAAGCCACCAAGAATACCATCCGTTGATGGCAGATTCAAAATCGCTTGCAACAGCAATCAGAATATTAATGGCAACGATTGCAAATGGATAGGCCTTAAACCAGTGGGTTTTTCCAATTCCCCACTCATATTTGATCATCATAAATCCGATACATCCAGCCAGGGCGGCATAGAGCTTCGCATAGTGGAACCATCCGTTCATATACAGATACGTCTGATTCTCCAGTGCCCAGGCAGCGCCTGTTTTGGCACCTACTGCAATGGCAACAAAATAAATGGTTAAAACAGCCGGGATGACAAAAAACATCAAGATACCGCCGGCTTTTGTACGTCTGGCAACTTCATTTAACAGAATCAGTGCAGCGAGTACGCCAAGCATTGCGATCCACTGCGGCAGGGCATTTTCTCCATAAACATGAAATAACATATTTTTTCCTCTTTTCATTCCTTTTATTGTGCTTCGATTTCTTTGATATTACATTCATCTCCACATACAAGATACGTATTCCAGCCTTTACAGTGCGGACACTGTCTTCCAAACTCGACGGTAGGATATGTCTGATGGCAGTCTTCGCAGTAAGTAGTGGCAGGGAGCATCTCGATTTTCAGTTCTGAATGTTCGATCAGTGGAAATTTTTTGCGGTAGTATTTCCAGCAGTCTGTCAGGTAATCGGGAACAATCGTACTGACTTCTCCGATTTCCAGAGTGACAGATCCAATTTCGCTCAAGTGATTTTCTTTAGCAACATTTTGAAGTGTTTTGGTAATATGAACAATAATTCCTAACTCATGCATAATGTGTTCCCTTATGATTTCTTTTTCAATTTGATCTTAATGGCACGTTTGGCAGCATAAGGGAGGATTCCTTTCAGCTTGTCTTCTGCAGTACGCATTCGACTTGCTTCTGGAAGATCGCGACTCAAATGAATGGCATCAAACTCACATTTTGTTGTGCAAAGTCCACAGCCAATACATTTGTTTTCATCTACGATAGAAGCGCCGCAGCCGAGACAGCGGCTTGCTTCGATTTTTACTTGCTCTTCTGTAAGCGAAGAACGCAGGTCACGAAACGTGTCCTTGGCAACTCCGGCTTTTTTGCCAGGTACCTGCCGTTTTGCTGTATCAAACTCTTCCAGTTCAATGTTATCTTTGTCCAGTTCTACAAACTGACGCAGATCACGACCTAGTGTCAGAGAATGTCCCTTATGCACGAAGCGATGAATGGATACACATCCCTGTTTTCCGGCAGCAATCGCATCAATGGCAAATTTCGGGCCGGTAAAGACATCGCCACCTACGAAGATATCCGGCTCTGTAGTCTGATATGTAACAGGATCTGCGACAGCAGTCTGATTTGGACGAAGTTCTACGGCAGTATCTTTTAACAGCTCTCCCCAGAGAATAGTCTGTCCAATGGACAGAAGCACATTTTCACATGTTATGGTAATACAGGTATTTTCATCATAGACAGGAGCGAAGCGATGATTTTCATCAAACACAGAAATACATTTTTTAAATACAATACCTGTCACAGCCCCATTTTCGACAAGGATTTCTTTGGGTCCCCATCCGCATTCGATTTGAATGCTTTCTTCGCGTGCTTCTTCCACTTCGTCTCGGGCAGCTGGCATTTCGGCTTCGGATTCTAGACAATACATGGAAACTTGTTCGCTTCCGGCACGCAGAGCAGTTCTCGCTACATCAATGGCGACATTTCCGCCGCCAATGACAACTGTACGTCCATCTAAATGAATGGAATCTTCGTTCAGATTGGCATTTCTGAGGAAGTCTACACCTGTTGCAACACCATCAGCATCTTCTCCCGGAATTTGCGCTTTACGACCGCCTTGAGCACCGATTGCAACATAGAATGCCTGATATCCCTGTTCACGAAGTTCCGAAATGGTGATATCTACGCCCACTTCTACATTGCAGCGAAATTCGATTCCCATTTGCTTCAAAATATCAATTTCAGCTTCGATTACTGATTTTTCCAGACGGAAAGAAGGAATTCCGTTCATCAACATACCACCGGGACGGGCTTCTTTTTCAAAAATTGTAACCGGATAGCCCTTGGTCCTTAAGTAGTAGGCGGCAGACATTCCGGCTGGACCTGCACCGATGACTGCAATTTTCTGAGTGAATTGTTTTCCTTCATGGTTTTCACAGAGAGGAACAAATCGTGTATCTTCTTTCAATTCCTGCTCTGCAATAAATCGCTTGATTTCATCAATGGCAACGGCCTGGTCGATCGTAGCACGTGTACATGCATCTTCACAGCGGCGGTTACAGATTGCTCCGCAGACTGCCGGGAATGGATTTTCCGTTTTGATCAGTTTTAATGCATCCAGATAGCGGCCTTCTGCAGCCATTTTAATATATCCTTGTACTGGAAGGTGAGCGGGACAGGCAGTTTTACAAGGGGAAGTACCAGTGTCATAACAGTTGATTTTTGCATGATCACGATAATCAGGATCCCATTTGTCAGGCCCCCATTTTTCCGTATCCGGAAGCAAAGTTTTTGGATAGGAAATCTCACCTTGTTTTGTACATAGTTTTTGTCCCAGTTTGGCAGCTCCTACCGGACAGACTTCTACGCATTGTCCACAGGCAACACATTTAGTTGCATCCACATGGGCACGGTATGCAGAGCGGGACATATTTGGGGTGTTGAACAACTGTGAGGTACGCAATGCATTGCAGACACCAGGTGCACAGTTGCAGATGGCAAAAATTTTGTCTTCTCCATCAATATTGGTAATCTGGTGCACAAATCCATTTCTTTCGGCACGTTCCAGAATTTCCAGAACCTCATCTTCGGTGATGTAATGTCCTTTTCCGGTTTCGACTAGATAGTCTGCCATATCACCTACACCAATGCAAAGATCCCCTTCAATTTCGCCGCATCCTTCACCACGCACGCGCTGCTGACGGCGGCAGGAACAAGCACCGACCGCATATTTATCCTGATATTTTTTCAGCCAGTGGGAAATATGTTCAACACTTGCAGATTCCTGTTTTGCAGGGATCGCTTTTTCTACAGGAATGACATGCATTCCGATTCCGGATCCTCCGGGAGGAACCATAGGTGTGACTTTTTCCAGTGGAAGTCGGGACATATTTTCAAAAAAATCTGCCAGGATAGGGTGTTCTTCCACTTGTTTTTCATTCATCATCATAAATTCTGCACAGCCGGGAACAAACATTGGAAGTACATATTGTTTGTGGTGATCTGCATTTTCCCAGTTATATTCGATCATTCCAATGACAGACATTTCATCCAGCAGTTCCTGCACATGTTTTGGATCTTTGCCAGATTTTCGAGCAATCTGTTCCAGTGTCATTGGTTTTCTGACCTTCATGGAAAGACAGACTTCTGCCATTTCATCAGTCAGAACTTCTGCGAGTCCCCAGTACTCGGGATCATCGACTGTGACTTTGACGCCAACACGATCTGTGATCATCTGCCCCAATTTTAGAATCAGTTTACGTTCTTCTTTCATTCCGTTACTCCTTTTCTTTTGTTTCATTCCAGGATATAGTCTGCTCTTTCAGCCATTGAATCCATTCATCCATGCCCTCCCCGGTGCGGGCAGAGATTGGAATGATTTTGATGTCTGGATTCAACTTTCGAACCCGCTCCTTACATGCTTCCAGGTCAAAGTCAAAGTAAGGAAGAACATCTATTTTGTTGATTAGAAGACATTGACAAACTTGAAACATCAGGGGATATTTCAAGGGTTTGTCATCCCCTTCCGGAACGCTTAAGATCATGGCATTTTTTACAGCACCGGTGTCAAATTCTGCTGGACACACAAGATTTCCTACATTTTCCAAAATTGCAAGATCAATATCGCTGGTATCCAGCTGTGAGAGTCCCTGACGAGTCATATCGGCATCCAGATGACACATTCCGCCGGTGTGAAGCTGAACGACTTTGACGTCGGTTTTGCTGATGGTATCAGCATCTACTGCACTGTCAATGTCAGCTTCCATGACGCCAATACGGAATGTCTCTTTTAGTGCCTGGATGGTTTGTGTTAAAGTTGTGGTTTTTCCGGCACCGGGGGATGACATCAGATTTAATAGAAATGTTTTGTCTTTTTTCAATTCTGTCCGCATGTTGTCAGCTTCCAGATCATTATCAGCAAAAACACGCTGTTTGATTTCATAAATTTTGTACATAATCCTCTCCCGTTCTTTAAATATTAAAAAAGTATAAATAGAGTGTAAAGCAGGAGTAGAAGAAAGTCAAATGTTTTTTGTACACAATGTATAATAAAAGCGAAATAATAACAGAAAAATAGGTTAAAATAGACATAGAATAGACTTTATGTCTATAAAAAAGAAGCCAAAGCTACGCAATTAGCGGCTTTGGCTTCTTTATATGAATAATGGAATTAAAGTTCAGGGCCAGCTGAAACTAAAGCTTTTCCAGCTTCATTTCCTTCGTATTTTGCGAAGTTCTTTACGAATCTCTGTGCCAGATCTTTTGCCTTTGCTTCCCACTCAGCAGCATCTGCATAAGTGTCACGTGGGTCAAGAATGTTGGCATCTACACCTGGAAGTTCTGTTGGAACTTCGAAGTTAAAGAACGGAATCTTCTTAGTTGGTGCATTTGTAATATCTCCATTCAGGATTGCATCGATGATACCACGAGTATCTTTGATAGAGATACGTTTTCCTGTTCCGTTCCATCCTGTGTTAACCAGGTATGCTTTTGCTCCGTTTGCTTCCATTTTCTTAACAAGCTCTTCTGCATATTTTGTAGGATGCAGCTCCAAGAATGCCTGTCCGAAGCAAGCAGAGAATGTTGGTGTAGGCTCTGTGATTCCACGTTCTGTACCAGCAAGTTTTGCTGTAAATCCAGACAGGAAGTAGTATTCAGCCTGCTCTGGTGTCAGAACAGATACCGGAGGAAGTACTCCGAATGCATCTGCAGACAGGAAGATTACATTCTTAGCTGCCGGTGCAGAAGAAACCGGACGTACGATATTGTCGATATGGTTGATCGGGTAAGATACACGAGTATTTTCTGTTACGCTCTTGTCATCAAAGTCGATCTTTCCTTCAGCATCCAGAGTTACGTTCTCAAGAAGAGCGTCACGTCTGATTGCATTGTAGATGTCTGGCTCAGACTCTTTGTCCAGGTTGATTACTTTTGCGTAGCATCCGCCTTCGAAGTTAAATACTCCGTTGTCATCCCATCCGTGCTCGTCATCACCGATCAGGAGACGCTTAGGATCTGTAGACAGAGTTGTCTTACCTGTTCCTGACAGACCGAAGAAGAGTGCTGTGTTCTCCCCATTCATATCTGTGTTTGCAGAACAGTGCATAGAAGCGATTCCCTTGAGTGGCAGGTAGTAGTTCATCATAGAGAACATACCTTTTTTCATTTCTCCGCCGTACCATGTGTTTACGATAACCTGCTCACGGCTTGTGATGTTGAACATAACAGCTGTCTCAGAGTTAAGTCCCAGTTCTTTGTAGTTTTCTACTTTTGCTTTAGAAGCGTTGTAAACAACGAAATCTGGTTCGAAGTCTTTTAATTCTTCTTCTGTAGGCTGAATGAACATATTAGTAACAAAGTGTGCCTGCCAAGCAACCTCAACGATGAAACGGATTGCCATACGAGTGTCTTTGTTAGCTCCGCAGAATGCATCTACAACGAAAAGTCTCTTATTGGAGAGTTCTTTCAATGCGATGTCTTTTACTGTAGCCCATGCTTCTTCAGAAGCTGGGTGGTTGTCATTCTTATATTCATCAGAAGTCCACCATACAGTATCTTTTGAGTTTTCATCCATAACGATGAATTTGTCTTTAGGTGAACGTCCTGTATATACTCCAGTCATTACGTTTACTGCACCGAGTTCACTTTCCTGACCTTTTTCAAAACCTTCCAGTTCAGGTTTTGTCTCTTCTTCAAATAATGTTTCGTAAGAAGGATTGTACACAATTTCTGTAGTTCCAGTAATGCCATACTTGCTTAAATCAATCTGTGCCATGTTACGTTAAACCTCTTTTCTTATATAGTAATAAAGCAATGAGCTGCAAATGCAGACATAGCAATATCCCTACCACAATTATACATATTTGATGGACAAAATCAATAAAAAAACGATAAAATATTGAGCAGTTTTTCTGTTTATAAAAGTAAAAAACAGAATATTAAGTAAAAAATCTAAAAATAGAGGAGTACAAGCCTTTGGTAATCGTGTAGAATAAGAACAGAATATTGGAGGAAAAAGAAGAACAGAAAAAAGAAGTTGGGTATCATCAGATGATCAGAGCAGAGGTACTATGTATTCTGACATTTGAACGTGGATTTCAGAATCTGTCGAATTTTTACCGTACGTATCATAAGTTTTTTGGTAGATTACCAAATGGTGAAAGAAAAGAGTGATTTTCATCTCGGTGCAGTTGCAAGGGTGATTCGAAATTGTTGATATTTTAATATAGAAGAAGTTACGGTATTTTCAATCTCGGGAGTGAAATTGGTGTCGTATTGAAAGTGGGGATATCTGGCACGGCTGATGGATTGTTCCACGCTGGAACCAAGTGTAGGTTCTGCATAAACGCCGCTGATGCTGGTGCAGATGTCCGGAAGATACCAGGCGGTCAGATTCACGGCATGGATCATGAAATTGTACATCTAGGAGAATCTGTTGCTTCTGCTCCATGTTTTTTTCTAAAAACCAACGGGAGTCGCTGATGTAATGTGTTTCCAGAGTGGCCAGATACCGTGTTTTCAAGCTTCAAAGTCCTTTCGTTGTTGATTGGTGGGTTCAAAATAGTGAGAACTCTGTCCGATAAACACGTGACGCCCGGATTTTTCTTTAAGTGCCAGAAAGTTATTTGTGTCCTCGAGAGAAGTCATGAGTGGTTGTGTGCAGATGACATCTTTCCCGGCCTCAAGAGCCATACGAATATGGTTATAGGATAACAGGTGGGAGAAAGAAAAACTTGTTATATTTTCCAGAAAAATTTTCATATTTTCTTTTTGGAATATCAAATGATAAATATCTTGACTTCCATATTGCCATGTGATACAATTTTCTGGCGAATGGAAGTAGGTCTTTTTTTTATGCCTAAATTTAGATGGGGTCGCAGCCATCAAAGTAACATGTAAAAAGTAAATAAAAAGCGAGGTGGAAGTTGTGCGCACAAGAATCACATTGGAATGTACGGAATGCAAGAATCGTAACTACAACATGACAAAGGATAAGAAAACACATCCGGACCGTATGGAAACTAAAAAGTACTGCAAATTCTGTAAATCACACACACTGCACAAAGAAACGAAATAATCGTTGAAAGGAAGTGGATGTATGAGTGGAAAGGCAGGAAAAGAAAAAAAAGCAGAAAAAGCTCAGAAGTCAAGCTGGTTTAAAGGAGTAACGGCCGAGTTTAAGAAGATTATCTGGCCGGACAAGAACACACTTGCAAAGCAGACTGCTGCAGTTGTAACAGTTTCTGTATTGCTGGGAGTATTGATTTCTGTCATCGATGTGCTGATGCGATACGGAATTGATTTCCTGGTGAAATAGGCTGGTCGAAAGCGGAAAGGTGATTTTATGTCAGATGCAAAATGGTATGTAGTTCATACTTATTCCGGGTATGAAAACAAAGTAAAAGCAAACATTGATAAGACAATTGAAAACCGTCACCTGGAGGACCAGATTCTTGAAGTTAGAGTTCCGATGCAGGAAGTCGTAGAATTAAAGAATGGTGTTCAGAAAGCAAGTCAGAAAAAGATGTTTCCTGGATATGTCCTGATTCATATGATCATGAATGATGATACATGGTATGTTGTGAGAAACACCAGAGGTGTTACAGGATTTGTAGGACCTGGATCCAAGCCGGTTCCGCTGGAAGAAGAGGAAATGGCAAATCTGGGAATCAAGCAGGAGGACATCGTAGTTGACTTCGAGATTGGTGATACAGTCACCGTATTAAGCGGTGCCTGGGAAGGTACTGTTGGTATGATCCAGACGATCAACGAACAGAAACAGAGCCTGTCGATCAATGTAGAGCTGTTCGGCCGTGAGACTCCGGTTGAACTGAATTTCTCAGAAGTAAGAAAGATGGATTAAAAAACCGTGGGAGGGATGAAAGTCCCGCCAATACCACAAGGAGGTAATGAAAAATGGCAAAAAAAGTAGAAGGATATATTAAATTACAGATTCCAGCTGGTAAAGCAACTCCAGCACCACCGGTAGGTCCTGCACTTGGACAGCACGGTGTCAATATCGTTGAATTTACAAAACAGTTCAATGCCAGAACAGCAGACCAGGGAGACCTGATCATTCCTGTTGTTATCACAGTTTACAATGACAGAAGCTTCAGCTTCGTTACAAAGACTCCGCCGGCAGCAGTTCTTATTAAGAAAGCATGTAACCTGAAATCAGGTTCCGGTGTACCGAACAAAACAAAAGTTGCAACAATCACAAAAGCTCAGCTTCAGGAAATCGCTGAGATGAAAATGCCAGACTTAAACGCTGCAACAGTAGAAGCAGCTATGAGCATGGTAGCTGGAACATGCCGTTCTATGGGTGTAACAGTAGAAGAGTAAGAGATAACTGCCAGATAAAAACGCAGAGATTTAAGACAGTCTGAACAATTCTTTCCGGTGTCTTCGGGGAGAAGGAAGAGACGATCTATGTTATATGTAAATTCACGAAAAAGTGGGAGGGGCACGTTCCCGCCAATACCACAAGGAGGTTATTTGAAATGAAACGAGGAAAGAAATATATCGAAGCTGCAAAACTGATTGAAAGAGGAAATCTTTACGAGAAAGCAGAAGCAGTTGCATTAGTGAAAAAATCAGCAGTAGCAAAATTTGACGAGACAATCGAAGCTCACATCAGAACAGGTTGTGACGGACGTCACGCTGACCAGCAGATCCGTGGAGCAGTAGTGCTTCCTCACGGAACTGGTAAAAAAGTTCGTATCCTTGTATTTGCAAAAGATGCAAAAGCAGAAGAAGCAAAAGCAGCTGGAGCAGATTACGTAGGAGCAGAGGATTTGATTCCGAAGATCCAGAACGAAGGATGGTTTGAATTCGATGTTGTTGTTGCTACACCGGATATGATGGGTGTTGTTGGACGTCTCGGACGTGTACTTGGACCAAAAGGTCTGATGCCAAACCCGAAAGCCGGAACAGTTACAATGGACGTAACAAAAGCAATCAACGATATCAAAGCTGGTAAGATTGAGTACAGATTGGACAAAACAAACATTATCCATGTGCCGATTGGAAAAGCTTCATTTACTGAAGAACAGTTAGCGGACAACTTCCAGACGCTTATCGATGCAATCAACAAAGCAAAACCAGCAGCAGTAAAAGGTCAGTACTTAAAGAGCGTAACACTGACATCTACAATGGGACCTGGTGTAAAAATCAACCCAATGAAACTGGTTTAAAAAACAGTTGACATTGACAATATAAAGTGCTATTATAATATAGCAATTGACTGCCGAAGACAGCAGGTGCCGTAAGGCATAAGGAGAAAACGCCTGCCGAGGAAGTATGCGAATTCAATTTCGGATTTGTGAACCTCTGTGTCTTTGGATGCAGAGGTTTTTATTTTGGCAGTACACGCACAATAAAATAAGGAGGTGTACCGAACATGGCAAAAGTAGAATTAAAACAGCCAATCGTTGAGGCGATTTCAGAAGAACTGAAAGGAGCTCAGTCAGTTGTTCTCGTAGATTACCGCGGACTGACAGTTGCTCAGGATACAGAACTTCGTAAAAAGCTCAGAGATGCAGGTGTTACTTACAGAGTATACAAGAACACTATGATGAAGAGAGCATTCGAAGGAACTGAATTCGAAGGTCTTGAAGGATGTCTAGAAGGACCAAGCGCGATTGCAATTTCTAAAGAAGATGCAACAGCACCGGCAAGAATTCTCTGCGAGTTTGCAAAAGGAGCAGACAAGCTGGAATTAAAAGGTGGTGTAGTGGAAGGAACAGTTTATGATGTGGCAGCACTTTCAGAACTGGCTAAGATTCCATCCAGAGAAGTATTACTTTCCAGATTACTTGGAAGTATGCAGTCACCAATTACAAACTTCGCACGCGTTATCAAACAGATCGCAGAAAAAGATGGCGAAGCAGTTGAAGAGACAGCAGAAGCTCCTGCAGAGGAAGCGGCTGAGACAACAGCAGAGTAATTGGCATTACCATTTATACCCGGCAGTATATGCCTTGATGGGTAGAGCTGTATAGATGCAGCAAAGTATAGAATGATCAGAATATCAATGAATATGGAGGATATGAAAATGGCTAAATTGACAACAGCTGAAATGATCGAAGCGATCAAAGAGTTATCAGTATTAGAATTAAATGAATTAGTAAAAGCTTGTGAAGAAGAATTTGGTGTTTCTGCAGCAGCAGGTGTTGTAGTTGCAGCAGCAGCTGGAGACGGAGCTGGAGCAGCAGAAGAGAAAGACGAGTTCGACGTAGAATTAGTATCTGCTGGAGCATCTAAAGTTAAAGTTATCAAAGTTGTTCGTGAGATCACAGGACTTGGACTGAAAGAAGCAAAAGAAGTAGTTGACGGAGCTCCTAAAGTAGTAAAAGAAGGCGTTTCTAAAGCAGAAGCTGAAGAAATCAAAGCTAAATTAGAAGCAGAAGGTGCAGAAGTTAACCTGAAATAATTGCTGATATTAAGCAGACGAGGACCGCAGAAGATGAATGCTTCTGCGGTTTTTGCGTTAATACCATAGATGAAGAAAAATGTCAAGAGTTTTCTGAGAAAATAGACCGAAATATATTGACAGAAAAAAGAGTTTTGTGATATAGTTAAAAATGCGCTATTATGGAAAGGTATGCCATGAAGTGAAGAGAAATATTGTCACAAGGCTCTTTTCCTATTTACTGGAACCTATTGGAGGGCGTGATTGCCCGCAAAAAAATATATGAGGAGTGAAACGTCATATGGAGAAAAACAGAATTCGTCCCATCACAAGTGGAAAAAGTTCTCGCATGAGCTATTCCAGACAAAAAGAAGTATTAGAGATGCCGAATCTAATCGAAGTCCAGAAAGATTCTTATCAGTGGTTTCTGGATGAAGGATTAAAAGAGGTATTTGATGATATTTCTCCGATTTCTGACTATGCAGGTCATTTCAGTCTGGAATTTGTGGATTTTACACTTTGCGAGGATGACGTGAAGTACACGATTGAAGAGTGTAAAGAACGTGATGCAACTTATGCTGCACCTTTGAAAGTGAGAGTCAGACTCTATAACAGGGAGACTGATGAGATCAACGAACATGAGATTTTTATGGGGGATCTCCCATTGATGACAAAGACAGGTACCTTTGTGATTAATGGTGCTGAACGTGTAATCGTCAGTCAGTTGGTTCGTTCACCGGGAATTTATTATGGAATCGCACATGACAAGCTTGGAAAAGAACTGTATTCTTCTACAGTCATTCCAAACCGTGGTGCATGGCTGGAATATGAGACAGACTCCAATGACGTTTTCTATGTACGTGTAGACAGAACAAGAAAAGTGCCGATCACCGTATTGATCCGTGCACTTGGTATCGGAACAAATGCAGAGATCATCGACCTGTTCGGTGAAGAGCCGAAGATCCTTGCAAGTTTCGGAAAAGATACAGCAGAGAACTATCAGGAAGGTCTGCTCGAGCTGTATAAGAAGATCCGTCCGGGTGAACCGCTTGCAGTGGACAGCGCAGAAAGTCTGATCACAAGTATGTTCTTTGATCCGAGACGTTATGATCTTGCAAAAGTAGGACGTTACAAATTTAACAAAAAACTGGCGCTGAAAAACCGTATCAAAGGTCAGAAAGTGGCAGAAGACGTTGTAAATGAACTGACTGGAGAGATTGTTGCAGAAAAAGGAACTCAGATTACGACAGAAATCGCAGATGCGATCCAGAACAGCGGAGTTCCGTTTGTATGGGTAGAAGGAGAGGACGAGTCCCGCAACATTAAGATCCTGTCCAATATGATGGTAGATCTGCAGGCAGTTGTAGACATTGATCCGGCAGAAGTTGGAGTGACAGAGCAGGTATATTATCCGGTACTGGCAGGACTTCTGGAAGAGTCAGAAGGAGATGTGGAAGAACTGAAATCTCTGATCAAGAGAGATATCCACGATTTGATTCCAAAGCATATTACAAAAGAAGACATTTTAGCTTCTATTAACTATAACATCCATCTGGAATACGGAATGGGTAACGAAGACGACATTGACCACCTGGGCAACAGACGTATCCGTGCAGTTGGAGAGCTTCTCCAGAATCAGTACAGAATCGGTCTGTCCAGACTGGAGAGAGTTGTCCGTGAGAGAATGACAACACAGGATCAGGACGGAGTTTCTCCGCAGTCCCTGATCAATATTAAGCCGGTAACAGCAGCGGTGAAAGAGTTCTTTGGTTCTTCTCAGCTGTCCCAGTTTATGGATCAGAACAACCCGCTTGGAGAGTTGACTCACAAGAGACGTCTGTCTGCACTTGGACCTGGTGGTCTTTCCAGAGACCGTGCAGGATTTGAGGTTCGTGACGTTCATTATTCTCACTACGGAAGAATGTGTCCGATTGAGACACCTGAAGGTCCGAACATCGGTCTGATCAACTCGCTTGCTACTTATGCAAGAATCAATGAGTATGGATTTATTGAAGCACCATATCGTAAGATTGACAAGACAGATCCGATGAATCCTGTTGTCACAGAAGAAGTAGAGTATATGACAGCAGACGAAGAAGACAATTATCACGTAGCACAGGCGAATACACCTCTGGATGAAGAAGGTCACTTCCTTCATAAGAATGTATCCGGTCGTTATCGTGAAGAGACACAGGAATATGAGAGAAGCAAATTTGACTATATGGACGTGTCTCCACAGATGGTATTCTCCGTTGCGACAGCCTTGATTCCATTCCTTGAAAATGACGATGCAAACCGTGCGTTGATGGGATCCAACATGCAGCGTCAGGCAGTGCCGCTTCTGACAACAGAAGCTCCTGCAGTTGGTACAGGTATGGAAGTAAAAGCAGCGGTAGATTCCGGTGTATGTATCGTTGCAGAGAGAGCTGGTGTGGTAGAAAGTTCTACTTCTACAAGCATCACGATCAAACACGATGATGGAACAAAGAAGACATATAAGCTGACAAAATTCTTGAGAAGTAACCAGAGCAACTGTTACAATCAGGTGCCGATCGTAGACAAGGGAGAACGTGTGGAAGCTGGACAGGTGATCGCAGACGGTCCGTCTACATCCAACGGAGAGATGGCTCTTGGAAAGAACCCTCTGATCGGTTTCATGACCTGGGAAGGTTACAACTACGAGGATGCGGTTCTGTTAAGCGAGCGTCTCGTTGCAGAAGACGTTTATACATCCGTTCATATTGAAGAATATGAAGCAGAAGCAAGAGATACCAAACTGGGACCTGAAGAGATCACAAGAGATATCCCTGGTGTCGGTGACGATGCATTGAAAGACCTGGATGAAAGAGGTATCATCCGCATCGGTGCAGAGGTACGTGCAGGAGATATTCTGGTCGGAAAAGTCACTCCGAAAGGAGAGACAGAGCTGACAGCAGAAGAAAGACTGCTTCGTGCGATCTTTGGAGAAAAGGCGCGTGAAGTAAGAGACACTTCTCTGAAAGTACCTCACGGTGAGTACGGAATCATCGTAGATGCAAAAGTGTTTACAAGAGAGAACGGAGACGAACTTTCACCTGGAGTAAACCAGTCTGTACGCATCTACATCGCGCAGAAGAGAAAGATTTCTGTCGGTGACAAGATGGCCGGACGTCACGGTAACAAGGGTGTTGTCTCCAGAGTGCTTCCGGTAGAAGATATGCCATATCTGCCAAACGGACGTCCTCTGGATATCGTGTTGAACCCACTGGGTGTGCCTTCCCGTATGAACATCGGGCAGGTGCTTGAGATTCACTTAAGTCTTGCAGCAAAAGCGCTTGGCTTTAATGTTGCAACCCCGGTATTCGGCGGAGCAAACGAGGATGACATCATGGACACGCTGGATCTGGCGAATGACTATGTAAATATGGAATGGGAAGACTTTGAGGAGAAACACGGAGAAGAGTTACTTCCGGAAGTGCTTCAGTATCTGTACGACAACCGTGACCACAGAGCACTGTGGAAAGGTGTACCTCTTTCCAGAGACGGTAAAGTGCGTCTGCGTGACGGACGTACCGGAGAGTACTTTGACAGCCCGGTAACCATCGGACACATGCACTACCTGAAACTCCATCACTTGGTTGATGATAAGATCCATGCACGTTCAACAGGTCCTTACTCTCTGGTAACACAGCAGCCTCTGGGTGGTAAAGCTCAGTTTGGTGGACAGCGTTTCGGAGAGATGGAGGTTTGGGCTCTGGAGGCCTATGGTGCATCTTACACACTGCAGGAGATCCTGACAGTGAAATCCGATGACGTTGTGGGACGTGTGAAGACATACGAAGCGATTATCAAAGGCGAGAACATTCCGGAGCCGGGTATTCCTGAGTCCTTCAAGGTACTGCTCAAAGAGCTGCAGTCCCTTGCACTGGATGTACGCGTACTTCGTGATGACAACACAGAAGTGGAAATCATGGAGACTGTGGATTACGGTGAGACAGACCTGCGTTCGATCATCGAAGGAAAGAAATACCGCGATGACAGAGAATCGTTCGGAGAACATGGATTCACAGAGCAGGAATTCGTCGGGGAAGAACTGGAGAATGTAGAACCACAGGAGGAAGAGGATTTCGCTCCTGATATGGAATTGGAATTTGATGAATTCATGGATGATGAAGAATAGGAGGAGCCGTTTATATGCCAGCAAGCAATAATGAACAACAATATCAGCCGTTAACTTTTGATGCAATCAAAATCGGACTGGCTTCACCGGAAAAGATCATGGAATGGTCAAGAGGCGAGGTTACAAAGCCGGAGACCATTAACTATAGAACGTTAAAACCAGAAAAAGACGGTCTTTTCTGCGAGCGGATTTTCGGGCCAAACAAGGACTGGGAATGTCACTGTGGAAAATACAAAAAAATCCGTTATAAAGGGGTTGTTTGTGACAGATGTGGAGTAGAAGTGACAAAAGCATCTGTACGCCGTGAGCGCATGGGGCATATCGCCCTTGCAGCTCCGGTATCCCATATCTGGTATTTCAAGGGAATCCCAAGCCGTATGGGACTGATCTTGGATATTTCTCCGAGAACATTGGAGAGAGTGCTTTACTTTGCATCTTATATCGTATTGGATAAAGGAGAGACAGATCTTCAGTACAAACAGATCCTGTCTGAGGCAGAGTATCAGGAAGAAAAAGAAAAATGGGGAAGCAAAGCATTCCGTGTGGGAATGGGAGCAGAAGCGATCAAAGAGCTGCTGGAATCCATTGATCTGGAAAAAGAATACACAGAACTGCAGGCAGGTCTGGTCAATGCGACCGGTCAGAAGCGTGCGAGAATTGTAAAACGTCTGGAAGTGGTAGAAGCATTCCGCGAATCCGGAAACAAACCGGAGTGGATGATCCTGACAGCAATCCCGGTAATCCCGCCGGATCTGCGTCCGATGGTACAGCTGGATGGTGGACGTTTTGCAACATCTGATTTAAATGATCTGTACAGAAGAATTATCAACCGCAACAACCGTCTGAGAAGACTGCTGGAACTGGGAGCTCCGGATATTATCGTGCGCAACGAAAAGCGTATGCTCCAGGAAGCGGTAGATGCACTGATCGACAATGGACGCCGTGGACGTCCTGTCACAGGACCTGGAAACAGAGCGCTCAAATCTCTGTCAGATATGCTGAAAGGTAAATCTGGACGTTTCCGTCAGAACCTGCTCGGAAAACGTGTTGACTATTCCGGACGTTCCGTTATCGTTGTTGGACCGGAACTGAAGATTTATCAGTGCGGTTTGCCAAAAGAGATGGCAATCGAATTATTCAAACCGTTTGTAATGAAAGAACTGGTGGCAAACGGAACTGCACATAATATCAAAAATGCCAAGAAGATGGTAGAGAGACTCCAGCCGGAGGTTTGGGATGTGCTCGAAGAAGTGATTAAAGAGCATCCGGTTATGTTAAACCGTGCCCCCACACTGCACAGACTTGGTATCCAGGCGTTTGAGCCAATTCTGGTAGAAGGTAAGGCGATCAAGCTGCATCCACTGGTATGTACTGCTTACAACGCTGACTTTGACGGTGACCAGATGGCGGTCCATGTACCGCTGTCCGTAGAAGCACAGGCAGAGTGCCGTTTCCTGCTTCTTTCACCGAATAACTTACTGAAGCCGTCTGATGGTGGTCCGGTAGCCGTTCCTTCTCAGGATATGGTTCTTGGTATCTACTATCTGACACAGGAAAGACCGGGAGCTAAGGGCGAAGGAATGTTCTTTAAGAACTTAAACGAAGCTCTCCTGGCATACGAAAATGGATATGTAACACTGCATGCAAGAATTAAAGTCCGCGTTTCCAGAGAAATGCCGGATGGAACTGTGAAGACAGGTACGATCAGCGGAACACTCGGAAGAATGTTATTCAACGAGATCATTCCTCAGGATCTTGGATTTGTAGACCGAGAAGTAGAAGGAAATGAGCTGCTTCTGGAAGTAGATTTCCATGTAGGAAAGAAACAGTTAAAACAGATCTTGGAGAAAGTAATCAATACTCACGGCGCAACTCAGACAGCAGAAGTTCTGGATGATGTAAAAGCCATCGGTTACAAGTTCTCTACAAGAGCAGCAATGACCGTATCTATTTCGGATATGACTGTGCCGCCGCAGAAACCGGAGATGATCCAGTCAGCACAGGATACCGTAGATAAGATCACAAAGAACTACAAACGTGGTCTGATCACAGAAGAAGAGCGTTACAAAGAAGTGGTTGAGACATGGAAAGCAACCGATGATAAGCTGACAGAGGCTCTGCTTTCTGGTCTGGATAAATACAACAACATCTTTATGATGGCTGATTCTGGAGCCCGTGGTTCTGACAAGCAGATCAAACAGCTTGCCGGTATGCGTGGTTTGATGGCCGATACAGCCGGCCGTACGATCGAGCTGCCGATCAAGTCCAATTTCCGTGAAGGTCTGGATGTACTGGAATACTTCATGTCTGCCCATGGAGCTCGTAAGGGAATGTCCGATACAGCGCTTCGTACAGCCGATTCCGGATATCTGACAAGACGTCTGGTTGACGTTTCACAGGAGCTGATCATTCACGACAGTGACTGTGCGGAAGAAGGAAAAGAAATTCCAGGAATGTATGTAAAAGCATTTATGGATGGAAACGAAGAAATTGAAAGTCTGCAGGAACGTATCACAGGAAGATTCTCCTGTGAAGATCTGAAAGATAAAGATGGAAACATCATCGTCAAAGCAAATCACATGATCACACCGAAGCGTGCGGAAAAAGTCATGAAGAATGCAGTTGACGAGAACGGTGAACCACTGGATAAAGTGAAGATCCGTACAATTCTCACATGTAAATGTAAAAACGGTGTCTGTGCAAAATGTTATGGTGCAAACATGGCAACCGGTGAAGCAGTTCAGGTTGGTGAAGCAGTTGGTATTATTGCAGCTCAGTCTATCGGTGAGCCGGGTACACAGCTGACCATGCGTACATTCCATACAGGTGGAGTTGCCGGTGACGATATCACACAGGGTCTTCCTCGTGTCGAAGAGCTTTTCGAAGCAAGAAAGCCGAAGGGACTTGCAATTATCACAGAGTTTGCAGGAACAGCGAACATCAGTGATACAAAGAAAAAACGCGAGATCATTGTAACAAATGATCAGACAGGAGAATCCAAGGCATACTTGATCCCATACGGATCCCGTATCAAGATCCAGGATGGCGTACATCTGGAAGCCGGAGACGAGCTGACAGAAGGTAGCGTCAACCCACATGATATCCTGAAGATTAAAGGACTTCGTGCCGTACAGGATTACATGATCCAGGAAGTACAGCGAGTATATCGTCTGCAGGGTGTAGAAATCAACGATAAGCATATCGAGGTCATTGTGCGTCAGATGCTGAAGAAGATCCGTATCGAAGAAAGAGGAGATACAGAATTCCTGCCTGGAACTATGGTAGACGTTCTGGAGTTCAATGAAGTGAACGAACAGATGGAGGCAGAAGGAAAAGAGCCTGCAACAGGCGAGCAGATCATGCTTGGTATTACCAAAGCATCTCTGGCTACAGAATCCTTCCTGTCCGCAGCATCCTTCCAGGAGACAACTAAGGTTCTGACAGAAGCTGCGATTAAGGGTAAAGTAGACCATCTGATCGGTCTGAAAGAGAATGTCATCATCGGTAAACACATTCCTGCAGGTACAGGTATGAAGAAGTACCGTGATGTAAAATTAAACACAGAACTGGGAACAGAAGAAGAGGCAGAAGAGCTGGAAATGGAAGAAAATGAAACTGTGGAAGCAGTGGAAACAGCAGGAGAAGCCGTTTCTGAAGAAGTAGTTCTGGACGAAGAATAAAAATAAAATACGATTGAAGCAAGGGGAGCTTGTATAACAGGCTGAGAGGAAGTTGTGAACTTCGACCTATAACCTGATTTGGATAATGCCAACGTAGGGAATGTCATTCATTTGCACAAGGGAGTCCTCCTTGTTTTCAATCCAGAAAACAAGGAGGACTTTTTGCGATGTTGAATTTTATGGTAAATGCAGATGGAAATCTGACAACTGCAGGGTATGCAGTTTGTATCGTATTGGGGATTGTGGTATTTGGTGTGGCACTGTTTTTTGCGGGGAAAAGCTCTGCAAAACAAAAGATGACTGCAAAACAGCTGGCATGTTGTGCAATGGCAATGGCGCTTGCATTTATCACATCTTATGTTAAAATCTTTTCTTTGCCGTGGGGTGGAAGCGTGACACTTTGCAGTATGCTGTTTATTGTACTGGTAGCGAACTGGTATGGTGTGAAGACTGGAATCTTAGTTGGATTTACATATGGAATGCTCCAGTTTTTACAGGAACCATACGTGCTTTCTCTGTTCCAAGTATGCTGTGACTATGTTCTTGCATTTGCGGCACTTGGAGTAGCAGGCTTCTTTGCAAAGAAAAAGTATGGATTGATGAAAGGCTATATCGCAGCGGTATTGGCAAGAGGAGCATTTCATGCTTTGGGTGGATATCTGTACTGGATGGACTACATGCCGGATAATTTCCCGAAATCACTTGCAGCCGTATATCCAATCGCATATAATTACAGTTTTCTTCTGGCGGAAGGACTGATCACAATCGTGATCATATCCATTCCTGCAGTACAGAAAGCGCTTGGACGGGTGAAAAAAATAGCAGTAGAATAAAGAAAAACAACGACTGTAAGATTCTGGAGAATTTTACGGTCGTTGTTTTTATAAGGTAAGAGGTTTAATAAAATCAGTTAATCGGTTAATTTATATCCGTAACGTGCCTTGCGGATAAATTTTTGAATAATGCTTACCGGCAGACTGATCAAAATGAACAGTGTGGAAAAAATCCCAGCAGAACCACCGATGATCATTAAAAGTATCATTATGATATTATTGCCCATTACTGTCACTCCTTTGAATGAAATTGCCCTTGTATCGGACCAGATTCTATTTTAGTGACAAAGGCATAAAAAGAAAAGTAATCTACGGCCTTTTTAACGCAATCTTAGCATAAAAGATTACTGTGAATCGTTTTCAGCAGAATCCTCCTGCATCCGGTATCCGACACCGACTTCTGTGAAAATATATTTGGGCTGGGCAGGATCCTTTTCCAGCTTTCTTCGGATATTGGCCATATTGACGCGAAGGATCTTATTGTCATCATCTGCGTAAGGACCCCATACATTGGAAATGATAGAAGCATAGGTCATAACTTTTCCAGAATTCTGTGCAAGATACGATACAATTTTATATTCAATAGGGGTTAGATGAATCGGTTCTTTGTTGAGGGTCAGTTCTCGTTTGGAAAAATCCAGAACAAGATCTTCGTACCGGTAAGGGCGGATATAAAGAGAATCGGATGTATACAGTCGATTGCTGTGCCGCAGGGAGGTGCGGATGCGGGCAAGCAGTTCGGAAGTACCAAAAGGCTTTGTAATATAATCATCTGCCCCCTGATCCAGAGCAAGCACCTTTTCTTTTTCGGAGCTTCTGGCAGAGATGACGATGATCGGAGTACTGGTCCAGGTCCGAACTTCCTGAATGATATCGTTTCCATTCATATCCGGGAGCCCCAGATCCAAAAGGATCAGATCTGGGCATTGGGAATGAATCAGACTTAGTCCCTCTTTTCCGCAGTCTGCATACAGAACCCGATAGTCCTGCTTTTTCAATATTTTTCCAACAAAAGTCTGGATGTTTTTTTCATCTTCTATGATCAATACAGTAAATTTAGGCATAATTTGTACGCTCCTTTTCTTTTGGAAGGGTAAAGGAGAATTCGGCTCCTTTATCCAGATTGGCTGCACGGATCTCGCCATTATGGGCATGGATGATTGTCCGGCAGATGGACAGTCCGATGCCGATACCTTTGTGTCCGTCGGAAGTGTTTGAGGAATACTGTCCATCAAAAATAAAAGGAATCTGCTGTGGATCCAATCCGATTCCGTGATCGCGGACGGAAAATGTGACGGAATCCGGCTGTTCGGTAATCAGAAGTTCGATGGGCTTTTCACTGGAGGAATGGACATAGGCATTTTCCATGAGATTGATCAGCACCTGTTCGATCAATGTGGCATCCATGGGGATCATAAGAAAATCCTTTGGCATGGAAACCTGGATCTGAATGTCAGGAAGTCTTTTTTGAAGCCGGAGAATGGATTCAGAAACAACTTCTTCTACAATTTCCAGAGATTTCTTGACCTTGCTGGATTCGTTTTGGATCTTTGTTACAGAGAGCAGATTTTCGACCATATTCAGCAGCCACTGTGCATCCTCGTTAATATTCGATATCAGCTCCATGCGCTCCTGTTCGGACAGATTCCCGGCGTCTTCTATATAAGAGGAAGAAGAACCGATAATGCTGGTCAGAGGGGTACGCAGATCGTGAGATACCGCTCGTAAAAGATTGGCATGGATTTTCTCTTTTTCTGCGTCAGCCAGCTTTCGTTCTCGTTCCGCAGCAATGGACTTTTGCTTTTTGAGCATCGTGGTAGTCGCACTGGTGATCAGGGAAATCGTGAGCATCCCAATAAATGTGATGGGGTAGCCGGCCAGTGTAAAATTAAGTTTAAAATAGGGATATGTAAAAAAATAGTTTGCTGCGATCACGCAGAACAGCGATGCAGCCACACCGTACCAGTAACTGGTCGTATTCTGGGCAATCAGGATCAGTGCCAGAATATAGATCAGAGAGGTGTTGACGGAATTTTTCTGTCCCAGATGAAAAAAGAAAAATGCCAGTATTGTAGAAATACCAAGTCCTGATATTGTAATCATCAAATTTTTAAAACATGTCTTCATATATTATACTACCTTTCTGCATTCAGATTACCATAACAGAGACAAAAAATCCAGAAAGAAGAAAGAAAAAAGAAAAATGAAAGAATTAAGAAAATAAATTGCAAAAGTAGAACTTTGAAATAAAAAGGAATTTGATAAATAAGTAACAAATATACAAAATAAACAAAAAATAAAAGTTTAAAAAGAATTTAATCGATGAGTTATAGTTGAAAATATCCTAAAAGTAAAAATGAAAATCACAATCAAAATAAGCGATATGAATTTCTGTATTGAAAATTATTCATTATTTTGATAAACTATATCCACATGCAATCAATGTACAAGATAGAGGTTCGGAGATTGCAGAAGAAACAGACAAAAAGTTTCAGGAGGAGTTTATGGAAACAATGATGTACGTAGTTCCTGTTGTAGGGATATTCGCATTAGTCTTTGCTGCATATCTGGCTGCAAAGGTATCCAGACAATCAGAAGGAACAGAAAAAATGAGAGAAATCGCAGCAGCGATCAGTGAAGGCGCCAAAGCATTTCTCACAGCAGAATATAAGATTCTGATTATTTTTGTAGTTGTGTTATTTTTACTGATCGGAATTGGAATTGGTAACTGGGTGACTGCAGTCTGCTTTGTAGTGGGAGCATTATTTTCTACGTTGGCAGGATACGCAGGAATGAATGTTGCCACAAAGGCCAATGTAAGAACAGCAAATGCAGCAAAAGAAGGTGGAATGAATCGTGCCCTTTCGATTGCATTTTCCGGTGGAGCTGTAATGGGAATGTGCGTTGCAGGATTGGGAGCACTTGGAGTCAGTGTAGTTTATATTCTGACAAAAAATGTGGATGTACTTTCCGGATTTAGTTTGGGAGCATCCTCGATTGCGCTGTTTGCCCGTGTAGGTGGTGGTATTTATACAAAGGCAGCAGATGTGGGTGCAGACCTGGTTGGAAAGGTAGAGGCAGGAATTCCGGAGGATGATCCGCGGAACCCGGCAGTAATTGCAGATAATGTAGGGGATAATGTAGGTGATGTGGCAGGTATGGGAGCAGATTTGTTTGAATCTTATGTAGGCTCTCTTGTGTCGGCTCTGACGCTTGGAGTTGCAGTTTCTGCGATTTCCGGTGTGGTATTCCCGCTTGCGATCGCAGGATGCGGTCTGCTGGCATCGATCATCGGTACCTTTTTTGTAAAAGGAGATGAGAAATCCAGCCCGCAGAAAGCGTTGAAACTTGGAAGCAATATTGCGGCTGTGCTGGTTGTTGCAGTTTCCCTTGTACTGAGCAAGGTATTATTTGGAAACTTTAACGGAGCAATTGCAGTAATCGCGGGTTTGATTGTCGGTGTTCTGATCGGCTGGATCACAGAGTACTATACGTCGTCTGATTACAATCCGGTGAAAAAGATCGGTGAGCAGTCAGAAACAGGTCCTGCTACGACGATCATCAGTGGGATTGCAGTTGGAATGCAGTCTACAGCAATTCCTCTTCTTTTGATCTGTGTCGGGATTTTTGTTGCGTTCCAGGTAAATGGTCTTTATGGGATTGCACTTGCAGCAGTTGGAATGTTATCCACAACAGGAATCACGGTTGCAGTTGACGCTTATGGTCCCATCGCGGACAATGCAGGCGGGATTGCAGAGATGTCCGGACTGGATAAATCTGTGCGCGAGATTACAGATAAACTGGATTCTGTAGGAAATACAACAGCGGCTATGGGAAAAGGTTTTGCGATCGGTTCTGCAGCACTGACTGCACTGGCATTGTTCGCATCCTATTCTCAGGCAGTACATTTGGAGAACATCAATGTACTGGATTACCGCGTGATCATCGGATTGTTTATTGGCGGTATGCTGACATTCCTGTTCTCGGCATTTACAATGGAGTCCGTATCAAAGGCTGCATACAAAATGATTGAAGAAGTAAGACGCCAGTTCCGGGAAAAACCGGGAATCATGAAAGGAACAGAAAAGCCGGATTATAAGTCTTGTGTATCAATTTCTACGACAGCGGCTCTGCATGAGATGATGCTTCCAGGAGCTCTGGCAGTGGTTGTTCCGATTTTGGTAGGAGTTGTACTTGGAGTGGAAGCACTTGGAGGACTCCAGGCAGGAGCCCTTGTTACAGGTGTTCTGATGGCTATTTTTATGGCCAATTCAGGCGGTGCCTGGGATAATGCGAAAAAGTATATTGAAGAAGGAAGTCACGGCGGAAAAGGAAGCGAAGCGCACAAAGCAGCTGTCGTGGGAGATACAGTGGGAGATCCGTTTAAAGATACTTCCGGTCCGTCTATCAATATCCTGATCAAATTAATGACAGTCGTATCACTTGTATTTGCTCCGCTGTTTTTATCAATCGGTGGATTACTGTAAGAGCGTTTACAAAACAGTCAATTTTCAGTTTGGAAATTGGCTGTTTTTATGTTGGCGAAAGTTTGGGGAAAGGAAATCCGTTTTGAAATAAAAATAGAAGAGGCTGGAATCTGTGGTGTCAATTTACCAGATTCCAGCCTTTTTATAGGAAAAAGTAATAATTAAATGGTTTCGCCATTTTTATATTTCTGCAGTACATGCTGGATTCTTTCATCCGGGCTTAAGATACTGCTGATAGAGCCGTCATGGTTCAGTGTATCAATGATCAAAGCAATATACTTGCTCATGTCACAGTTGATATAGTATGGTTTGGATAACAGTTCCGGCGTCTGATAGATCAGGTTGGTTGTCAGGATACCGGAAATCGTGCCGTTCTCATATGCCTGGTCGAATTTTTCCAGTCCGTTTGTGAAGAGACCGAAAGTAGCAGCGGCAAAGATACGTTTTGCTTTTCTGCGTTTCAGCTCTGTTGCAACTTCAATGATAGAATCTCCGGAAGAAATCATATCATCAATGATGATCACATCTTTTCCTTCGACAGAACTTCCTAAAAATTCATGTGCTACGATCGGGTTGCGGCCGTTGATGATCTGTGTATAATCGCGGCGTTTGTAGAACATACCCATATCCAGTCCCAGTACGTTTGCAAGGTAGATCGCACGGTTTGTACCACCTTCATCCGGGCTGATCGCCATCATATGCTCGCTGTCGATCTGCAGATCTTTGACATTGCGAAGCAGTCCTTTGATAAACTGATAAGTAGGAGGAACGGTCTCAAATCCGCTCAGCGGAATTGCATTGGAAACACGTGGATCGTGTGCATCAAATGTGATGATATTGTCTACTCCCATGCGTACCAGTTCCTGAAGTGCAAGAGCGCAGTCCAAAGATTCACGGCTGGTTCTTTTGTGCTGACGGCTTTCATAAAGGAATGGCATGATCACATTGATACGGCGTGCTTTTCCCCCAACTGCAGCAATGACACGCTTCAGATTCTGGAAATGATCGTCCGGTGACATATGGTTGGTATTACCTGTCAGAGAGTAAGTGAGGCTGTAATTACATACATCGACCATCAGATAGAGATCTTTTCCGCGGACCGATTCTTTGATGATTCCTTTTGCCTCTCCGGAACCGAATCTAGGAACATCTGCGTCAATGATAAAGGTGTCTCTGTCATAACCGGTGAACGCAACGTCCCCTTTGTGTTCAGATCCGCTTTCTTTGCGCCATTTTACCAGGTAATCATTGACTTTGTTTCCAAGTCCCTCGCATCCTCTGACCGGAATCAGCCCGAGTGCTCCTACTGGAATGTTTTCTAAATTTCTTTCTTCTCGACGTAACATGAATTTTCCTCCCTGTTTTTTAATTTCTTTTTGATTCGGATGTCATCGCCTATTAGTTTCAACATAATATAATTGCTTGTGATCCTGGAAAAAGAACGTTCTGTATACAGATCCGCCAGTGTGTCCAGGGACAAGTTTGTTGATATTAGTGTAGAACGTCTGTTGAGCAGTCGTTCATTGATGCAGGTAAAGAATTGGGAAGCAATAAAATTATTTGTATATTCCGTTCCCAGATCGTCTATGATCAGAAGGTCACAGTGATAGATCAGTTCAAACATATTTTGGGCATCCACATCGTTTTTATCAAAGGTGTGCTTGGCAAGGATTGAGAAAAACTTGGATGCAGAGAAATAGAGTACAGAATACTCCTTGTCCATCAATGCTTTTGCAATGCAGTTGGAGAGGAAGGTCTTGCCGACACCCACATCTCCATACAGAAAAAGATTCTGGAAATCTGTTCCGAATGTATCTACAAAATTGCGGCAGATCCGCAGGGCATCTGCAATGACCTGGCGGGAAGAACGGCCGCTTCTTGGATCTACAAAATTCGTGGAATAGTAGTCCAGAGCAAAGGTGTCAAAATTTTCCCGTGCGAGAATTTCTTTTAAGTTTGACTGTTCGTAAAGCAGGCTGATGATCGCCTTTTTAAAGCAGTGACATTTCTGATTGCCGATATATCCGGTATCTTTACAATCCGGACAATCGTAGACCGGCTCCAGATAATCAGCTGGAAATCCACTGGATTTTAAGAGTTCCTGTTTGCTTGTCCTTAAAATAGAAAGTTCTTCTTTTAAAGAAGAAATTGCTTTTTCATCGCCATTTAACAGACGTTTTCCATATTGGACAGATAAGATGGAAATGGAATCATCCAGTGATTTGAATTCAGGCAGCTGACGGTAGACTTCTTCATAATGTTGTGTCAGTCTATCATGGTTTCTGAGCTGTTTTTGCTCATACTCGCGCATAATTGCCTGATATTGTGAATTTTTTAGTCCCACGACAGTGCTCCTTTTAATTGCTGTTTAATAGTTGCTCTTCCAGAGAATCCATATCATAAGAGCGGCGCTCGAAATTGTTCAGATTTCTGGAAACAGGTTTGGCTTTTGGTACAGAAGTACCGGTGTGTTCTTTTTGTTTTTGATATGCCGTATCCAGTGCTGCGATATCCTTAAGATGATGTACATTGCTTGTGTGCCAGCGGGTCAGGATCGTGTCTGCATATTCAAAACTTGGCTGATGAGTGGCAGAAATCGTGCGGCTGCAGGCTTCTTCAATGATGTCCAGAGTGAATCCGTAAGTATCGGTCCATTTCTGGATATAGGTTAGTTCTGAAGCAGCAGGTCCGCGGTTTTTGATCCCGAATGCATTCAGTACCGTATAGCAGTTCTTATTATAACTGCGGGATTGCTGTTTTGCCTGTTCTTTTGTTGTAATTCCACTGTCAGCCCAGGAAAGCGCGACTTTCTGGATATAATGAATGCTCTTGTGTCCGTTTTCTACGCAGGATTCGATCAGATATTCGATCAGATCTGCTGACATACCGAGCTGGTCATAAAAATAAGTGATCGCATCCATATCCGTCTTGGTCAAAGTCTTGCCAAGATACTGTTCTGCAATGAATAACAGAGATTTCAGCTGTTTCTGTGCTTTGAGTGAATCCTTAGGGGAAACACTGTGAGACACAGGCGCGGCTGCAGTGCGGACAGGTGTAGAAGAAACAGGTGCCGGCTGGGGGGCAGAGGATGTCTTGACAGGCAAACTGTCAGATACAGATATCTGTGATACCGGAACCGGAAGCAGTTCCAGATGACAGACCTCTCCCTTGGCGTCACATTCCATGCAAAGGAGCTGTTTGGACTCCCAGTACTTAAATGCCCGCAGGATGTCGTTCTCTGTATGATTGAGACAGTCAGCAATAGCTGAAACACTCAGAGAAGAGCTGGATCCTCCAAGATGTCTTAACAGAAAGAGATACACTTTTACAAATTCTCCGTTTGCCTGAACCATATAATGGTCGATAAAGCCATTGGCAACCAGAGTGACATTGGTCTGAAATCTGCTTGTTAAAGTAAATTCTTTCATAAAAAATCTCCCTTTCTAAAAAATAGCCGGTTGTTCTTCTCATGCGCAAAGGTATTATAGCATTTAAAGCGGACAGGCAAAAGCATTTTTGAAGGGAAAATCCAGTTTTTTTGTGAATAACCAGTGTGGATAATGTGGATAAGTCCTATTTTAGTAAGTCTTCTCCGATTTTTACCACATCCCCAGCTCCCATGGTGATCAGAAGATCGCCATCGTGCCACTGTTCTTTCAGGAAATCTTCAATTTCTGCAAAAGATGCAAAGTAATGAGCATCTTTTCCGAGGGAGCGGATGGCATCAGCAAGTGCAGAAGAGGATACGCCCAGTGTATCAGTCTCTCTCGCAGCATAAATATCTGCAAGGATCACATGATCTGCATGGGAAAGGGCTTCTGCAAATTCCTGAAAAAATGCTTTGGTACGTGTATATGTGTGTGGCTGGAAGATACACCAGAGTTTCCGGTGTGGATAGTGTTTCGCCGCCTGGAGTGTTGCCTGGATCTCAGTGGGATGATGTGCATAGTCATCCACGATTGTGACACCGCTTACAGTTCCTTTATATTCAAATCTGCGATCCGTTCCGGAAAACGAAAGAAGTCCTTTCTGGATCGTCTCCATAGAAAGCCCCAGAAGTTCTGCGGTTGCGATCGCAGAAAGTGCATTGGATACATTGTGATCCCCTGTGACAGAAAGAGTGATGTGAGTCTCCAGCTGTCCATGGCGGTAAAAGTCGAAAGCAACACGCCCTTTTTCATCATAGGTAATATTCTGCGCACTGTAATCAAACTCCGGAGACATTCCATAGGTGATCACATGACAGTCCAGTCCGGCATAAATTTCCTGGTACTGGTCGATCTCTCCATTGATGATCAATGTTCCGTCAGAAGGCAGAAGCGCTGCAAACTGGTGGAAAGAATGTCGGATATCTTCCAGGTCTTTGAAAAAGTCCAGATGATCGGCTTCAATATTTAAGATCACACTGATCTTGGGCCAAAAGTTCAAGAAGCTGTTGGTATATTCACAGGCTTCGGTGACAAAAATACCGGAATTTCCAACCCGGATGTTTCCTCCGATGGCCTGAAGGATTCCACCTACAGAGATCGTCGGATCGGTATCTCCTGCTAAAAGAATGTGGGAGATCATGGAAGTAGTTGTTGTCTTACCGTGAGTTCCGGAAACGGCGATTGGTGTTTTGTAGTTGGTCATCAGCTGACCCAGAAGTTCTGCGCGGGTCAGCATCGGGATTTTTTTGGCGACCGCTTCTATAAGTTCTGCATTGTCTCGGCGGATGGCGGCAGTATATACGACGCAGTCGATGCCGTCGATGATATTGGAAGCCTTCTGTCCATAGAAAATCTGGGCTCCTTTTTGCTCAAGATGTTCAGTCAGAGGAGAGGACTTGGAATCCGAACCGGACACGGTAAACCCTTCTTTGAGAAGAATCTCGGCAAGTCCGCTCATACTGATGCCGCCGATTCCGATGAAATGCACATGGATAGGCTGTTTAAAATTAATTTTATACATATTGATTATTCCCTTTCCTTAATAGAAATCATTGTAGTCTTGTCTGATCTATCCTAAAAAATAAGAAAATTCTTTTATATAGTCATAAAAATTGTTTGTCGTTTATATTATACTATATATGGGGAAAATTAAAAGAAGTTCTTTTTGTGCCAAATAAACAAAAAGGCAAAAGATTATGCTAAATTTTTGTAAAAAACATGTACTGATGTCAAAATTATGGTATAATAAGAACAATCAACTAGAAATGAGGTGACTACATGATTAAGAAGGAAATGATTGCCATGCTGCTTGCAGGTGGACAAGGCAGTCGCTTGGGAGTTCTCACTGCGAAAGTTGCAAAACCGGCAGTGGCTTTTGGAGGGAAATATCGGATCATTGATTTTCCATTGAGTAACTGTATTAATTCAGGAGTAGACACGGTTGGTGTGTTGACCCAGTACCAGCCTTTACGTTTGAATACACATATCGGAATTGGAATCCCGTGGGATCTGGACCGCAATGTAGGAGGAGTTACGATTCTTCCGCCGTATGAGAAGAGTACAAGCAGTGAGTGGTATACAGGAACGGCAAATGCGATTTATCAGAATCTTGATTACATGGAGACATATAATCCGGATTATGTTTTGATTTTGTCAGGCGACCATATCTATAAGATGGATTATGAAGTTATGTTAGATTTCCATAAGGCAAACCATGCGGATATCACAATTGCAGCAATGCCTGTCCCGATGGAAGAAGCAAGCAGATTTGGAATTGTAGTTACAGATGAGGAAAGTCAGATCAAAGAATTTGAGGAAAAACCGGAAAAGCCCAGCAGTAACCTGGCATCTATGGGAATTTACATTTTCAGCTGGCCGGTCTTAAAAGAAGCACTTTTGAAATTGTCCGAACAGCCAAATTGTGATTTCGGAAAACATATTATCCCATATTGCCATGAGAATGGCTGCAGGATGTTTGCTTATGAATATAACGGTTACTGGAAAGATGTAGGAACATTGAGTTCTTACTGGGAAGCAAATATGGAATTGATTGATATCATTCCGGAGTTTAATTTATATGAAGAGTTTTGGAAGATTTATACGAACAGTGCGAACCTTCCGCCACAGTATATTTCGGAACAGTCTGTCGTAGACCGTTGTATCATCAGCAATGGTTCTGAAATTTATGGAGAAGTACATAGTTCGGTATTAGGCGGCGGCGTGACGATTGGAAAAGGAAGTATCGTAAGAGATTCTATTTTGATGCGTGATGTTGTCATTGGTGATAATTGTGTGATCGACAAAGCCATCATTGCCGAGGGGACAGAAATTGGAAATAATGTAGTCATTGGAATTGGAAGTGAGGTCCCCAATAAAGAAAAACCGAATATTTACAGCGGCGGACTGGCTACCATTGGAGAGAACTCTCGAATTCCGTCAGATGTACAGATTGGAAAAAATACTGCCATCAGTGGTTATACAGTACCAGAAGATTACAGTGGTGGAGTGCTTGCAAGCGGCGAGACATTAATAAAGGCAGGTGAACGTTCATGAGAGCAGTAGGAATTATCTTGGCAGGTGGAAGCAGCAGGAAAATGCGAGAATTGACAGAAAGGCGTGCAGCTGCGGCAATGCCGATTGCAAGTAGTTATCGGGCAATTGATTTTGTGCTTAGTAATATGGCGAATTCACACATACAAAAAGTAGCAGTGTTGACACAGTATAATGCAAGATCATTGAATGAACATTTGAATTCTTCAAAATGGTGGGATTTTGGAAGAAAGCAGGGCGGTTTGTATGTGTTTACCCCGACTATTACTGCCAATAATGGTGACTGGTATCGAGGTACTGCAGATGCGATTTATCAGAATTTAGAATTTTTGAAAAGATGTCATGAGCCTTATGTGATCATTACATCAGGAGATGCGGTTTATAAATTAGATTATAACAAAGTTCTTGAGTACCATATTGCAAAGAAAGCGGATATTACCGTTGTGTGCAAGGACCTCGAAGACGGGGAAGATGCCACTCGTTTTGGTACAGTGCGTATGAATGAATCTGCAAGGATCGAGGAGTTTGAAGAAAAGCCGATGGTGGCAAAATCTCAGACCATCTCTACCGGAATTTATGTAATCAGAAGACGTCTTTTGATCGATCTTATTGAGCATTGTGCAGAGGATGAGAGACATGATTTTGTAACCGATATTCTGATTCGTTATAAGAATCTGAAGAAAATTTACGGTTATAAGATAAACAGCTACTGGAGTAATATCTCAACAGTGGATGCATATTACCAGACAAATATGGATTTTCTGAAGCCGGAAGTAAGAAAATACTTCTTTAAGGAGGCTCCGGATGTATATTCCAAGGTCAGCGATCTGCCGCCGGCGAAGTATAATCCGGGAGCAGTTGTGAAAAACAGCCTTGTAGGAAGCGGAAGTATTGTCAATGGAACCATAGAAAATTCCGTGATCTTCAAAAAAGTATTTGTGGGCAATAACTGTGTGATCAAGAACTCGATCATTCTGAATGATGTATATCTTGGCGATAATACATACATTGAAAACTGTATCGTAGAAAGCAGAGATACGATCAGAGCCAATACCAGACATGTTGGGGAAAACGGAGTGAAGGTAGTAGTTGAAAAAAACGAGAGGTATGCATTATAAGAGATTGAGACAGTAATGCAGGCGGAGAAAGGAGACTTGGACAGTATGCAGATCACAGATGTGCGTGTACGCAAAGTAACAAAAGAGGGAAAATTAAAGGCAGTCGTTTCTATCACAATTGATAATGAATTTGTGGTTCATGATATCAAAGTGATCGAAGGGGAAAAAGGATTATTTATCGCAATGCCTAGTAAAAAGGCTCTGGATGGAGAGTATCGTGATATTGCTCATCCGATCAATTCTGGAACAAGAGAGAAGATCCAGAGTACCATTTTGGAAAAATATACAGAATCGCTGGAAGAAGAACCGGCTGATGAAATGTAACTTGTAAAACGTACAAAATAGGAAAATGCCTTGGAAGTACGAACAGTGAGTCCGTATTTCCGAGGCATTTATCTGTGAAAAAATTGCAGCTGTCAGTCCCTGAAAATGGACGTCAGATCAGGCGCATGGGTAAATTCCATGTGCTTTTTTGTTTTTGGATGCAAAAACTTCAGGCGGCAGGCAAAAAGCTGTAGTTGATGAAACGTTGTTTCTGCCGTACCGTATTTTCGATCTCCAGCAATCGGACAGCCGAGATGTGCCATCTGTACCCGAATCTGGTGATGGCGTCCGGTATCCAGATGGATCTCAGCAAGAGAATGGAGTCCATCTGTTTGTTTGATATGATAAGTAAGACGGGCCGGTTTGGCGCCGGGTGTTTCTTTGGAACAGACGTGGGAGGTGTTGGTACGTCCATCCTTAACCAGAAAATCTTCCAGAGTACCATCTAAAGTTTTGGGACAGCCAGATAAAACTGCTAGGTAATATTTACCAAATCCAGAATTTTGAAGCTGCCGGTTCAGTTCTTTTGCGGCAGCAGGTGTTTTGGCAAATACGAGCAGTCCTTCGACAGGCTGATCTAACCGGTGGATCACAGCAAGATAGGGTTGCTTTTTAGCCGGGGTGTTTTGATAGAGATAATTTTTGAGAATACTGACCATATCAGGAAGTCCCGGACGACTGGTCTGGGTTGGAGTTCCAGCTGGTTTGAGACATACAAGGATGTCCTGATCTTCATATAAAATATGTGGTTTCATTTTGCTTATGCTCCTCTTGTGAAATCTGCTATAATTATCATATAAAATAAAAGAGTGGTCAAGGGATTCTTGACTTTTGAAGCAAACCTCTCTAAACTGATTTACATAGAGTGATCTGCAAAATAAAGTACAGTTGAGATCGGATCACAGCAGGAGGTTGATGACAGATATGAGGACGAATTGGGAGTGGGAACAGTTTGGGGAAGACATCAGACGGACGGTTCAGGATGCAGTGGACTCCAGAGACTTTCGAAGATTAAATCAGACGATCACAGATACCGTGAACAGCGCCCTTCATGGATTCACAGGAGGGATGCGTGGATCACGTCAGGGATACCAGTATCAGCAGGGTACGTATCAGAATACACGGGACAGAGGGCCACAGAATGGATGGCAGAACTTAGATCTGAACCAGTTAAAACGTCCTACGTTGTATGCGAAGATGCGGGGCAAGAAGATTGCAGGCATGGTCATGGCGATCACGGGATACAGCTTTGCTGCCTGTCTTTTGATCGGGGGTGTGATTACTGGAGTCACAGGGATGCTGCTGGGAGCAGGTGTTGGAGTTTCTGTGGCAGTCAGTATTCAGATAATTTTTTTGATTGTATTTACAGTACTTGGGGCAGCAGGCAGCAGGATGATGTGCCAGGTGAAGCGGTTTCAGACTTATATCGAAGAATTACATGGCAGAGAATACGGCAATATAAAAGATTTGGCACAAAGAATGCACAAGAAAGAGAAGTTTGTTGTAAAAGATTTGGAATCTATGATTCGGAAAGGGTGGTTTCTTCAGGGATATCTGGATGATCAGAAAGTTTGTCTGATGACCAGCAAAGAGGCGTATGATCAGTATCGCGAACTGATGGCGCAGGCGAAGCAGCAAAAGATGCAGGAGCAGGAAAACCAAGAGCGGCGGAAGGCAGATGAAGACAGGCGGGCAGGCCTGGATCCGAAAGTGCAGGAAGTCATCGAAGCGGGCAACAGATACATTCGTAAGATAAGAGAGTGTAATGATGCGATTCCGGGAGAAATGGTTTCCGAAAAGATGTCCCGGATGGAGCTTTTGACAAAGCGGATTTTTGAGAGAGTAGAGCAAAATCCGGAGGTGGTGACGGATATCCGTCGACTCATGGAATATTATCTTCCAACAGCGGTCAAGCTTCTGAAAGCATATGAGGAACTGGATGTACAGCCGGTGCAGGGAGAAAATATTCTTTCTTCCAAAAAAGAGATTGAGGATACGCTGGATACATTGAACATGGCGTTTGAAAAGCTTCTGGACGATCTGTTTCAGGATACGGCGTGGGATGTATCTTCTGATATTTCTGTGCTGAAGACCATGCTGGCGCAGGAAGGACTTACGGAAAATGACTTTTCAACAGGAGGAAAGCGATGAGTGAAGAATTGAAAGAGTTTCAGACAACCCCAACATTGACATTAAATCCATTTGGGGAGGAAGAAAAAGTGCAGCCGGCTGTGAAGAAAGAAGAGCCGCTGATGGATGAAAGCGTTCTTTCCGAAGAAGAGAGAAAGATGGCAGATCAGTTTGCAAGTCAGATCGATCTGACGAATTCTGCTATGATCCTGCAATATGGCGCAGGAACTCAGAGTAAGATGGCAGATTTTTCGGAGACAGCGCTGGAGAATGTCAGAACAAAAGACCTGGGAGAAGTGGGAGAGCTTCTCGGAAATGTTGTCAGAGAATTGAAAGGTTTTGATGAGGAAGAAGAACGGGGAATTTTTGGAATTTTCAAAAAGCAGGTAAATAAAATCCAGGCGCTGAAAGCCAAATATGCAAAAGCAGAGGCGAACATCAATCAGATCTGTCAGGCTTTGGAGGGACATCAGGTACAGTTGATGAAAGATGTTGCAATTCTGGATAAGATGTATGAGCTGAACCTGACTTATTTTAAAGAACTCACCATGTATATTTTGGCGGGGAAGAAAAAGCTCAAAGAAGTGCGGGAAGGAAAGCTGAATGAGCTGCTGATGAAAGCACAGACCAGCGGACTTGCAGAGGATGCACAGGCAGCAAGAGATCTGGAATCTATGTGCGGAAGATTTGAAAAGAAAATCCATGACTTGGAACTGACACGGATGATCTCTGTTCAGACAGCACCTCAGATCCGGCTGGTACAGAATAACGATACGGTTATGGTAGAAAAAATCCAGTCCACCATCGTAAATACCATTCCGCTTTGGAAAAGTCAGATGGTATTGGCACTGGGAGTGGCACATTCCGCACAGGCTGCAGCAGCCCAGAGGGAAGTGACGGATATGACGAACGAGCTGCTGAAGAAAAATGCGGATACGTTGAAGATGGCAACCTTAGAGACAGCCAGAGAATCTGAGCGCGGGATCGTAGATATGGAGACCTTAAAGGCAACCAATGAATCCCTGATCTCAACACTGGATGAGGTGATGCAGATCCAGCAGGATGGAAGACAGAAACGTCAGGAAGCAGAAGCAGAGATGCTGCGTCTGGAGAATGAATTAAAGCAGAAATTGCTGCAGATCGGCGTTCATGCATAAAACACAGGAGTATAGGGATGATACGAATCGCAATTGTAGAGGATGAAGACTATTATGTCAGTCAGCTGACTGGATATCTGAAGGAATATCAGAAAAGTGAAGGAACAGAATTTGATATTACCGTCTATCGGGACGGTGATGCGATTACTTCGGAATATAAGGCACAGTTTGACATGATCCTGATGGATATCCAGATGAAGTTTGTGGATGGAATGACTGCGGCAGAGGAAATCAGGAAGATGGACTCGGAAGTTGTGATTATTTTTATTACAAATATGACTCAGTATGCAATCCGGGGGTATGAAGTGGCTGCTCTGGATTACGTGTTAAAGCCGGTTTCTTATTTTGCGTTTCATGAAAAGTTAAAGAGAGCAGTTTCCAAGATTAAGAAACGGAAAAGTACCTATATGACGTTGAATGCAAAGGGCGGCATTATGCGGGTGGATGTCGCAGATATATATTATGTGGAAAGCTCGGGGCATACTCTGATCTATCACACGTCAGGCGGTGATTATTTCATTTCGGGAACGATGAAAGCGGTGGAAGAGGAATTGAGCGGTTTGGGATTTTCCAGAGGAAATAAATGTTACCTGATCAATCTGGAACATGTGGATGGAATCCAGGATAAGTGTGCTGTTGTAAAAGGTGAAAAACTGCAGATCAGCCGCCCGCGGATGAATGCGTTCATGCAGGATCTGACAAAGTACTGGGGAGATTTGAAATGACAGAGACAGTGGTAAACTACGTGCTTCCTGATATTCCCAGATTCTATACTGCGGTGGCAGAATGGATGGCATGTCTGATCTGCATTTTGGAAGTGAAAAGGCGTGTGCAGGGATGGAAACTGGCAGGGATTTCAGTGGGGGTGCTTATCATACAGTCTGTATTTTTACAGGTAACGGCAGGAGTAGAGGGAATCTGGTGGCTGATCTGTATGGTGATTGCAATTGCCATTATGTATGCGTTTCTTGCCATTTGTTGTGACATCAGTCTGAAAGATACGGGATATTATTGTGTGAGGGCATTTGTAACAGCGGAATGTGTGGCATCATTGGAATGGCAGTTGGACTGCTTTGGGTATTTTACACTGGAATGGCAGTGGCCATTATTTCGGATCGGATTGTTGATCCTGACGTATGGTCTTGCATTTTTACTGACATGGCTGTGTTATCGGAAATATGAAAATGAGGAAGAGGAAATTTTGGTGACCACCAAAGAGCTGATATCCTGTGTGATTATTGGATTATCTGTTTTTTTGATCAGCAATCTGGGCTTTGTCTCTCTGACAACACCGTTCAGCGGAAAGTTCACAACAGAGATATTTAATGTGCGGACACTGGTAGATTTGGGAGGCGTTGCGGTTTTGTATGCATTCCATGTGCAGCGGGTGGATCTGCGAGTTCGGCATGAACTGGAAAGTGTGCAGAATATTTTGCATAACCAATATGTACAGTATCAGCAGTCTCAGGAGGCGATGGATCTGATCCATTATAAGTATCATGATCTGAAGCACCAAATCATTGCGCTTCGGGCACAGGAGAATGCAGAGCAGAGAGCAGCTTATCTCGATAAAATGGAAGAAGAAATCCGAAATTTTGAAACGCAGAACCGGACGGGAAATGATGTACTGGATACGCTCTTGAATGCGAAGATGCTGCAGTGCATGAAGAAACATATTTCCATGACCTGTGTGGTGGATGGTACTTTATTTTCTTTTATGGATACGATGGACATTTGCTCTCTGTTTGGAAATGCGCTGGACAATGCAATCGAATACGAAGAAAAGATTGCAGACAAGGAAAAACGTCTGATTCATGTGACTGCCTGTGCGCAGAGGAATTTTCTTGTTGTCCGATTTGAAAATTACTGTGAGGAACAGATGGATTTTGGCACAGCCTTTCCGGTTACGACAAAAGACGATACGCAATTTCATGGATATGGTTTAAAGAGTCTTCGATATACGGCACGGAAATATGGCGGCGAGGCCAGCGCAAACATAGAAGATAACTGGTTTGTGCTGAAGGTGCTGATCCCGATGAAAATGTAAAGGACATATAGAGACAAAGAAACGACCGGTTTGGTGAATATACACAAATCCGGTCGTTTTCTTTTGGGTGTGAAACATATGGTATAACACTTCAATGCCCCTGTATAGAATTGGTTAAATTGCATAAAATGAATTTGCATTATTTGTAAGTATTACACAAGATGAAATACAAGTTGTGCAGAAAAAGAGCAGTTTGTGCAGATTTTGGCGTGGTTCCTTTATTTCTGATACAATGCAGACATCACAAACAAAGGGAGGAACAAAAGATGTTAGCAATTAACATTGATGACGTGATTAACGTCTTGAACACATGCAAACCGTATCTAATCGCACTTGGTGTAATCCTTGTGCTTGCGGTGGTTATTACGATTGCAGTTAAGAAACTGCCGAAACCGAAGAAAAAATTGATTCGTGCACAGAGCTGGATCGCATTTCTTCTTGCATTTGTTGTAATTGTGAATATGATCTGCTGGGGACCGATGTCCAGTATGATTTCATTGGCAACAGAAAAGAGTGATATTCAGAAAGAGACTTCAGATGCGGCAACAGCACTTTGTGAGCAGATCGCAGATGAAGGAATCGTACTTCTGAAAAATGAGGAAGGCAGACTTCCGCTGGAAGAAGGAACAAAGCTGAACGTATTTGGCTGGGCTTCCACAAATCCGGTATACGGAGGAACAGGATCAGGTGGACTTTCCGATGCATATCCGACAGTCTCTCTGCTGGAAGGACTGGAGAATGCAGGATTTGAAGTGAACAGTGAACTGGTTGATTTCTATAAAGATTTCAGAGAAACACGTCCGACAGTTGGAATGTGGGGACAGGATTGGACCATCCCGGAACCTACGATTGAAGAATATGAAGAGGCTGGTATCTTTGAATCTGCAAAAGAATACTCTGATACAGCAGTTGTAGTAGTTTCCCGTTCCGGCGGAGAAGGTGCAGATCTTCCAACGAGCCTGGATCCGGAAGTAGAAGATACATTTGAAGAAGGCGGTACATTTGGTGCTTCCGGACTTCGCATCAGTGATCAGAAAGATGACCTGGATGCATCCAAACATTTCCTGGAACTGACAAACAGAGAGCAGGCAATGCTGGAGCGTGTGGCAGAAGATTATGAAGATATTATAGTAATTGTAAATGCGGCAAATGCAATGGAACTTGGATTTGTAGATGAGTATGAGGAAATCAGCAGTGTGATCTGGTGTCCGGGAACAGGACAGTCTGGATTTAATTCACTTGGTTCTATTTTAAAAGGGGAAACCAATCCGTCTGCAAAAACAAGTGACACGTTTGTAAAAGATCTGACAAAGACACCTACATACAATAACTTCGGATTCTTTGCATATGACAACATGGATGAATTTGAAGTGGATGGTTTTGTACCGAATTTTGTAAACTACACAGACGGAATCTATGTAGGATATCGCTTCTATGAGACTGCCGCAGAGGAAGGATTGTTTAACTACAACGAAATGGTACAGTATCCATTTGGATATGGACTTTCCTACACAACATTTGAGCAGAAAATGGGAGAGCTGAAGGTAAATGACGGCACAATCTCTGTTGACGTAACTGTTACCAACACAGGTGATGTAGCAGGAAAAGATGTTGTGGAGATTTACTACAATCCACCGTATACAGATGGTGGAATTGAGAAAGCTTCTGTAAATCTGATCGGATTTGAGAAGACAGAGCTTTTGGAGCCAGGAGCAAGTGAAACAGTAACAGTCACATTTACAGAAGAAGACATGGCGTCTTACGATAACAACAATGCAAAAGCATATGTGCTGGAAAAAGGGGATTATGAGATTTCTCTTCGTACAGATTCCCACACAGTTGTAGATACAAAGACGCATACAGTAGATAAGACAATCACATACAGTGGTGACAATGCACGTTCTACAGACCAGACAACAGCAACAAACCAGCTGGATGCTGCCAATGGAGATCTGGTTTATCTGTCACGTGCAAATGGATTTGCAAACTATAAAGAAGCTACCGCAGCTCCGACAAACTTTACAATGTCAGAAGAAGATAAGGCAACATTCATGAACAACAGCAATTATAATCCAGAAGATTATAATAATGAAGAGGATGAAATGCCGACAACAGGTGCGAAGAATGGTCTGGAACTTGTTGACTTAAGAGGTGTGGATTACGATGATCCACAGTGGGGTCAGCTTCTGGATCAGCTGACGATCAGTGAAATGGATACCATGATCGCGCTTGGTGGTTATCAGACATCAGCGGCAAAGAGCGTCGGAAAAGTACAGACGATTGACTGTGACGGACCGGCATCTATCAACAATAACTTTACAGGAACCGGTTCTATCGGATTCCCTTCTGCGGTCATCATTGCAAACACATGGAATGTTGACATTGCAGATGCATTTGGACAGAGCATCGGTAAAATGGCGGACGAGATGGGTGTATCCGGATGGTATGCACCTGCTATGAACATCCACAGAAGTGCTTTTGGAGGACGTAACTTCGAGTATTATTCAGAAGATCCGTTCCTTTCCGGAAAAATTGCTACAGCAGCAGTAGCCGGAGCAGAGAAAGAAGGCGTATATGCTTATCTGAAACACTTTGCTTTGAACGATCAGGAGACAAACCGTACAAATCAGCTTTGTACATGGTTCAACGAGCAGTCTGCACGTGAGATTTATCTGAAACCGTTTGAGATGTGTGTAAAAGAAGGCGGAGCAAAAGCAGTCATGTCAGCGTTTAACTTCTATGGAACAGAGCCGGCAGGAGCAAGTTCAGAAATCTTGAATAACATTCTTCGCGAGGAATGGGGATTCCGTGGATTTGTTCTGACAGACTACTATGGAGTATACGGATATCAGGATGCGGACCGTATGATCCGCAACGGAAATGACTGTATGCTGGTTGCTTATGACACAGAGACAAACCATGTAACAGATACAAAGAGCGCAACCAGTGTTCAGGCAATGCGTCAGGCATGTAAGAACATTATGTATACGGTAGTAAACAGCCGTGCATATGCGCCGGAAAACCTGCAGACAGGTCTTTTGACATGGCAGATTGCAGCAATCGTAATTGATACGATCCTGGCAGCAGGAATGATCTTACTTGAGATTGCAGCAATCAAGAGATTCAAAAAGAGAAATGCAGAACTTGCAAAGGAAGTAAAAGCATAGGAAAACAAAATGTTCAGGAAGTATCAGGAATCGGGAATCCTCCCGATTCTACTTCCATATATAGGGATGAAAGCAGTTCACACATGGTTATACAGGAGAAACGAAATTGAAACATCAAGATTTGATCAATAAGATGACATTGGAAGAAAAAGCCGCCTTTCTGAGCGGTAAAAATGTATGGCAGACAAGAGATTTTCCGAGACTGGATATTCCGTCGATTTTCTGTTCTGACGGCCCTCACGGTATCCGTAAGCAGGCAGGAGCAGGAGATCATCTGGGATTGAATGCTTCTCTTGAAGCAACCTGTTTTCCGACGGCAGCAACCGTTGCCAACAGTTGGGATGAACAGTTGGGAGAAGAAATCGGTATCGCACTCGGTGAAGAAGCGGCTGCCCAGGAAGTAAACATTGTTCTGGGGCCGGGACTGAATATGAAACGGAGCCCCCTTTGCGGCAGAAACTTTGAATACTTTTCGGAAGATCCATATCTGGCAGGAAAAATGGCTGCTTCTTATGTGAAAGGAATTCAAAGTCAGGGTGTGTATGCCTGTCCAAAACATTTCGCAGTAAACAGTCAGGAGCTGCGTCGTATGGCGATGAATTCTGTGCTGGATGAGAGAACGCTGCGTGAAATTTATCTGACTGGATTTGAGATTGCTGTAAAAGAAGGCAAGGCAAAGTCCATGATGTCAAGTTACAATGAAGTAAATGGCACCTATGCCAATGAAAATAAACATTTGCTGCAGGATATTCTGAGAAAAGAATGGGGATTCGACGGAATTGTGATCACAGACTGGGGTGGTTCCAATGACCATGTCGCAGGTGTAGCAGCGGGCTCCAATCTGGAGATGCCGGCACCGGGACTGGATTCGGCAAGACAGATCATCAAAGCGATCGAAGAGAAGACTCTGACAATGGAAGAGCTGGATGCCTGTGTGGATGATCTGCTGGATGCGGTTCTGACCTTGAGCAAAAATGCGGAGGGAAAGAAACGTACATTTTCGGAGACCGCGCATCACGAGCTTGCGAGACGTGCTGTGGAAGAGAGTGCAGTGCTTTTGCAAAATACAGACGGGATTCTTCCGCTGAAACCGGGAAGCAAGGTGGCCGTAATCGGAGATTTTGCATTTGAGCCGAGATATCAGGGGGCAGGATCTTCGATGGTCAATCCGACGTATCTGGAAACCATTGAAAAAACGATCAGCAATTATGACTTACAGATTGTGGGCATCAACAGAGGATATAAACGGACCGGGGAAGCGGATGAGGCGATGAAGAAAGCGGCGCTTGATCTGGCGGCACTTGCAGATGTAGTGATTTACTGTTTTGGTTTGGATGAGTTGAGCGAATCAGAAGGTCTGGATCGCACCCATATGCGGATTCCGCAGAATCAGATTGAGCTTTTGCAGGCAATCGTGCAGGTAAATGAAAATGTAGTCGGAGTGTTAAGCGCAGGTTCCGCGATTGAAATGCCGTGGCATTATTGCTGTAAGGCGATTTTACACGGGTATCTGACGGGACAGGCAGGAGCAAGTGCAATGCTGAACATCATGACCGGAAAGGTGAATCCATCAGGAAGACTGAGTGAAACCTATCCGCTCCGCCATGAAGATACTCCGGCATTTCGGCATTTTCCAAGTACACAGCGCAATGCAGAGTACAGAGAAAGTATTTACATTGGCTATCGCTATTATGATACAAGCAAGGTCAGAGTGCAGTATCCGTTTGGCTACGGTTTGTCCTATACAACCTTTGCATATTCGGATTTGAAAGTGGATGCAAAGGGAGCAACCTTTACGCTGACCAATACAGGAAATTGCGACGGTGCAGAGGTGGCACAGCTTTATGTTGGATTGCCGAATGCGATTGTATTCCGTCCGGAAAAAGAGTTAAAGGGATTTCAGAAAGTATTCCTGAAGGCGGGAGAAAGCAAAGAAGTCCGAATGGAATTTGATGATAAGACATTCCGTTACTGGAATGTAAAAACAAATGGCTGGGAAATCGAAGAGGGTGCGTATCGGATCATGATCGGGGCAAGTGTGGCAGATATCAAGCTGGAGAGTGAACTTTGGGTACAGGGAACGTCCAATGAGTATCCGTACAATCCTGCAAAACTGCCTTATTACTATACCGGAATCGTACAGCAGATTTCTGATGCAGAATTTGAAGAACTTCTGGGACATCCGATCCCTTCCGGAAAGTGGTCCGGAAATTTAGGAATAAACGATGCGATGTGCCAGATGTACTATGCAAAGAGCGGACTTGCCAGATTGATCTACAAGATTTTGACAAAGATCAAGAAAAAGAGTGAAGAAAAAGGTAAACCGGATTTGAATGTTCTGTTTATTTATAACATGCCATTCCGCGGAATTGCTAAGATGACGAATGGTATGGTCAGCATGGAAATGGTGGAAGGAATGGTAACGGTCGTGAATGGACAGTTCTTAAAAGGGATGAAAAAGATCATCGGCGGATTCTTCCGGAACCAGAAAGAAAACAAAGCGTATGAAGCAAAGCTTTCCAAATAAAAAGTAAATGGAGTGACAACAAAATGAAAGAAAAATGGATGAGTATATGGAAAGAATTTGAAACGAAACATCCGAAGTTGTCGAAATGGGTGTATCAGATTTTCTACTTTTTCGTATTCAGCATGGGAGTTACGGTATTTCAGTACCTGGTATTTACCTTTATGCCGGGATGGCTGGGACTGGAATTGGCCGGAACGGAGTTTATGTGGCCACAGAAAGAGATGCATATTCTGGGTGTGGATTTCACATGGAGTCTGCTGGGATATAATGTATTGAGAGATGCCGGCGGCGCCGTGATCATCGGTGGAGGCCTGGGATATTTTATCAGTTATGAAGTGGGTTCTTTTCTGGCACAGTGCATCAATTTCCCATTGCAGAGAAATATTACATTTAAGAGCAAGGGGAATCCAGTGTATCAGGCAATGTGGTACTTTATTGCCTGGATCGTGATTTCTCTGATCTGCAACGGATTTAATAACCTGTGGATGCCGATTGCATCCGCATATGTACCGCCGGCAATCTATAATCTGCTTGTGACATTTATTACAGGCGGCGTTTCCATGGTGATCTTCTTCTTTGTGTTTAAGATTATCTTCCCGGAAGGAGAGCCGGAGAAAAAGAAATAGAATTTTTTATAAAATGTGTCAGATTGTATGTTGCTGATTGCTTGACAATCGCGAAAAATTCAGTTAGAATTCACGATGAATATGTTTGATGGGCAAAGAACAGGATTAGTATATATCACAGAACGGCACAGAGAAGAAGCGGGCAGGTGAGAGGCTTCTGCGGAAAGGATATAGAACCGGCCTGGGAGCTTTCGCATGAAAATGCGGCGTAGAACCGGCGTTAACGGTGTAAGAGAGAATCACAGAACATGTGGTTAATCAGGGTGGTACCGCCGAGACTTTCGGTCCCTTATCGGGAAGGAAGGCTCGGCTTTTTTTATGAAAATACAGGGCAGGGCACTTCCCAGAAGAAACAAAAAGAAAGAAATAGGAAAAGGAGAACGTCATGGCAAAAGAAAAAAAACTGGTAGAATCCATTACGGCCAGAGAGGCAGACTTTGCACAGTGGTACACAGATGTAGTACGGGAAGCAAAGTTATGTGATTATTCAGGAGTAAAAGGATGCTTGAATTATCTTCCGAACGGGTATGCGATCTGGGAGAATATTCAGGCAAACCTGGACAAACGTTTTAAAGAGACAGGAGTAGAAAATGTATATCTTCCGGTACTGATCCCGGAAAATCTGCTCCAGAAAGAAAAAGATCATATCGAAGGATTTGCGCCGGAAGTGGCATGGGTGACACATGGCGGGATGGAAGAATTACAGGAGAGATTTTGTATCCGTCCGACATCCGAGACATTGTTCTGCGATCTGTGGAGTAAAACAGTACAGTCTTACAGAGATCTTCCAAAAGTTTGGAATCAGTGGTGTTCTGTTTTGAGATGGGAAAAGACAACAAGACCGTTCCTTCGTTCCAGAGAGTTTTTATGGCAGGAGGGACATACGATCCACGCAACTTATGAAGAAGCAGAGGAGAGAACCCTTCTGATGCGTGATGTATACAAGAGTTTCGTGGAAGACGATCTGGCAATTCCGCTTGTGACAGGAAGAAAGACACCAAGTGAGAAATTTGCAGGCGCACAGGATACTTATACCATCGAGGCACTGATGCACGATGGAAAAGCACTGCAGTCCGGAACCAGCCATTTCTTCGGAAATGCGTTTGCAGATGCATATGGGATCAGCTATTCTGATAAAGAAAATAAACTGCACAGCGTATATGAAACATCCTGGGGACTGTCTACCCGTATCATCGGAGCAATCATCATGGTACATGGAGACGACAGCGGTCTGGTACTTCCGCCGCACATTGCGCCGGTTCAGACAAGAGTGATCCCGATTGCACAGCACAAAGAAGGAGTTCTGGACAAAGCGAATGAACTGCTTGCAGCCTTGAAAGCCGCAGGATACAGAGCATCCATCGATGATTCCGAGAAGAGTCCAGGATGGAAATTCAGTGAGCAGGAAATGGTCGGAATCCCGACACGTATTGAGATCGGACCAAAAGACATTGAGAATGGTCAGGTTGTTGTGGTTCGCCGTGATACAAGAGAGAAGATCGTGGTGGCAATCGATGAACTGACAGAAAAATTATCTGAGATCCTGGAAACAATTCAGAAGGATATGTTTGAAAGAGCAAAAGCGTTCCGCGATTCTCATATTCATACAGCAGCAAATATGGATGAGATGGTGAAAGTGGCACAGGAAGAAATCGGATTTATCAAAGCAATGTGGTGTGGAGACGATGCATGCGAAGAAGAAATCAAAGCACAGACAGGCGGCGTGACATCCAGATGTATTCCGGAAGAACAGGAACAGATTTCGGATGTATGTGTATGCTGTGGAAAACCGGCAAAACACATGGTATATTGGGGTAAAGCATACTAAAAATGGCATTTCAGAATATGGTGAACATGCAGCTGATGATGTTTCTGTTGGTTGCAGTCGGATTCCTGATGAGAAAAAAGAATATCATTGGAGAGACAGGACGCAGAGACATGGTCAATTTCTGTCTGTATGTTACACTGCCGTTTAACATTTTCCATTCCTTCCGATTAGAGTGGGAATGGAGCATGCTGAAAAGTTTTGCGCAGGTACTTTTGCTTTCATCGGGATATTGTGTTTTTTCTATAATAATGAGTTATCTTTTCTATAGAAAGACCGCACTGGATAAAAGAAAGCCACTCAGGTATGGAACCATCGTTTCCAATGGCGGTTTTCTGGGAAATCCAGTGATCGAAGGAATCTATGGGGCAAACGGACTGTTTTATGCATCGGTATTTATGCTTCCTGTCAGGATCGTCATGTGGAGTGTGGGGACTTCCTGTTTTTTAAAAGAGAAGAGCGGGGGACTGATGAAGAAAGTAGTGACACATCCATGTATTGTGGCGATTTATCTGGGGCTTTTTGTGATGATCGCAGGAATTTCCTTGCCGGTAAGCGTAGAAAAGACCGTGTCCGGTATCAGCAGCTGTAATACACCCCTCAGCATGATGTTGGTGGGAATGATGCTTGCCGAGATGAATCCAAGAGGAGTGCTGGATCGGACCATGGTGGTGTATACGGCAGTCCGTTTGCTCCTGATCCCGGCTGTACTATTTGGAATTACGGCATTGCTTCCGATTCCAGATTTGCTGCGTGGGATCACAGTGATCATTGCCGGAATGCCGGCGCCTGTGACGACCGCACTGTTGTCTGCAAAATACCATGGAAATGAGGTGTATGCGACAGGGATGATTTTTGTCACAACAATTCTTTCCTTATTCACCTTGCCGGTATGGTGTTGGCTGCTGGGATAAAAAGGCACTGGATTCCATACAAAAATGAAAAAGAGAAAAGTAAGAAAAGTTACAGAAAATCCCTTGACTTTCGGGGGAAAACGTAATACACTAATTTAGCGTGCACAGGAGAGATTCTGTTTTTGCGCATAAAAATCAGATAATGAACCATTATCTGCAGCCCTTTCGGCATAAGCCGGAAGACAACGAGTGAAATCATAGGAGGTGAAAAAGAATGCCAACATTTAACCAGTTAGTTAGAAAAGGACGTCAGACTTCTGAAAAGAAATCTACAGCACCGGCACTTCAGAAAGGATGGAACTCCCTTCAGAAGCGTGCAACTGATGTATCTGCACCACAGAAGAGAGGTGTTTGTACAGCAGTTAAGACAGCTACACCTAAGAAGCCTAACTCAGCTCTGAGAAAAATCGCCAGAGTTCGTCTTTCTAACGGAATCGAAGTAACAAGCTACATCCCAGGAGAAGGACACAACCTTCAGGAGCATAGCGTTGTTCTGATCCGTGGAGGAAGAGTTAAGGACCTGCCAGGTACAAGATACCACATCGTCAGAGGTACACTTGATACAGCAGGTGTTGCTAAGAGAAGACAGGCTCGTTCTAAATACGGCGCTAAGAGACCAAAAGACGCTAAATAAGAAACTGAGCGCTTAGCAAAGAAGTAACTAAATAGTTAAATCGTATCACAAACAGAACTATGATTATCGTACCTTATTGAGCGATATGTTCAATAAGTTAGGGCTGCGGATTTAGATACAATCGTCCCGCGGCCGCGACACATGAATTGTGATTCCATAGAAAGACACATGTGAGTACCGATGAATTAATCCCGGAAAGAAACCGGAAATTATGATTAAGGAGGGAAGGACCGTGCCACGTAAAGGACATACTCAGAAAAGAGACGTATTAGCGGATCCAATATACAACAATAAAGTTGTTACCAAACTTATCAACAACATCATGTTAGATGGTAAGAAAGGTGTAGCACAGAAGATTGTATACGGAGCATTTGAAAGAGTTGAAGCGAAAGCTGAAAAACCGGCGATCGAAGTATTCGAGGAGGCTATGAACAACATCATGCCAGTGCTTGAAGTAAAAGCAAGACGTATCGGTGGAGCTACTTATCAGGTGCCGATCGAGGTCAGAGCTGACAGAAGACAGGCTCTTGCACTTCGTTGGATCACATTGTACTCCCGTCAGAGAGGCGAGAAGACAATGGAAGAAAGATTAGCTAATGAAATCCTGGATGCTGCTAACAACACAGGAGCATCTGTAAAGAAAAAAGAAGATATGCACAAAATGGCAGAAGCAAACAAAGCATTTGCTCACTACCGTTTCTAAGAGCCAAAGCGGTAGCCGCAGATTGGCGGCTTAAGCGAATGGCATGTTCTCCGGGACTCTTTGTTTCGGGGAACTACAATATATTAGGAGGAAAAAACCTTGGCTGGAAGAGAATATCCATTAGAGAGAACCAGAAATATCGGTATTATGGCTCATATTGATGCAGGTAAAACTACAACAACAGAGCGTATTCTTTACTATACTGGTGTTAATCATAAGATTGGTAATACTCATGAAGGTAATGCTACCATGGACTGGATGGAGCAGGAACAGGAAAGAGGTATTACAATTACTTCTGCTGCTACAACTTGTCACTGGACTCTGCAGGAAAACTGCAAACCAAAAGAGGGCGCTTTAGAGCACCGTATCAATATCATTGATACTCCGGGACACGTTGACTTTACAGTAGAAGTTGAGCGTTCCCTTCGTGTACTGGACGGCGCTGTCGGCGTTTTCTGTGCAAAGGGTGGTGTTGAGCCACAGTCTGAAAACGTATGGCGTCAGGCAGACACTTACAATGTACCAAGAATGGCATTCATCAACAAGATGGACATCTTAGGTGCAAACTTCTACGGAACAGTAGAGCAGATCAAGACAAGACTTGGTAAAAATGCGATCTGCATTCAGCTTCCAATCGGAAAAGAAGATGAATTCAAAGGAATCATCGACCTTTTCGAAATGAAAGCATATATCTACAACGATGATAAAGGTGATGATATTTCTATCGTTGATATCCCGGAAGAGATGCAGGAAGATGCAGAACTGTACCGTACAGAGCTTGTTGAAAAGATCTGTGAATTAGATGATGATCTGATGATGATGTATTTAGAGGGAGAAGAGCCTTCTGTAGACGAACTGAAAGCAGCATTGAGAAAAGCTACATGTACATGTCAGGCAATCCCGGTTTGCTGTGGTACAGCTTACAGAAATAAAGGTGTTCAGAAACTTCTGGATGCAGTTATCGAATTCATGCCATCTCCATTAGACATCCCGGCTATCACAGGTGTGGATGAAGATGGAAACGAAGTAGAGAGACATTCTTCAGATGACGAACCATTCTCTGCTCTCGTATTTAAGATTATGACAGACCCATTCGTTGGTAAACTGGCATACTTCAGAGTGTACTCAGGAACAATGAACTCCGGTTCTTATGTCCTGAATGCAACAAAAGAGAAAAAAGAGCGTGTTGGACGTATCCTTCAGATGCATGCCAACAAGCGTGAAGAACTTGATAAAGTTTACTCAGGAGATATCGCAGCTGCAATCGGATTTAAGTACTCTACAACTGGAGATACAATCTGTGACGAGCAGCATCCGGTTATCTTAGAGTCCATGGAATTCCCAGAGCCAGTTATCGAGCTCGCTATCGAGCCTAAGACAAAAGCTTCTCAGGGTAAACTTGGAGAATCTCTTGCAAAACTTGCAGAAGAAGATCCGACATTCCGTGCGCATACAGATCAGGAAACTGGTCAGACAATCATTGCTGGTATGGGTGAGCTTCACCTTGAGATCATCGTAGACAGACTTCTGCGTGAATTCAAAGTAGAAGCAAACGTAGGTGCTCCACAGGTTGCTTACAAAGAATCCATCACAAAAGCAGTGGATATCGACAGCAAATATGCAAAACAGTCTGGTGGACGTGGACAGTACGGACACTGTAAAGTTAAATTCGAGCCAATGGATGTCAACGGTGAGGAAGTATACAAATTTGAATCTACTGTTGTCGGTGGTGCAATTCCGAAAGAATACATCCCAGCAGTTGGCGAAGGTATCGAAGATGCAATGAAATCTGGTATCCTTGGAGGATTCCCGGTTGTCGGTGTACATGCTAATGTATACGATGGTTCTTACCATGAAGTCGATTCCAATGAAATGGCATTCCACATTGCCGGATCTCTGGCATTCAAGGATGCTATGAAACAGGCTTCTCCTGTACTTCTTGAGCCAATCATGAAGGTAGAGGTAACAATGCCTGAGGAATACATGGGAGATATCATTGGAGATATCAACTCCCGTCGTGGACGTATTGAAGGTATGGATGACCTTGGCGGTGGTAAGATCGTTCGTGCATTCGTTCCATTGTCCGAAATGTTTGGATATTCTACAGACCTTCGTTCCAGAACACAGGGACGTGGTAACTACTCTATGTTCTTCGACAGCTATGAGCAGGTACCGAAGTCTGTACAGGAAAAAGTATTATCCAATAAAAATGCGTAAAAATCGCAAAAATGCTTGCTATTCGGCTGATTTTGAAATATAATCAGAATTAGCCGATTTAAAAGCGAAACCAATAAAATTGCCGTTTCAGGCGACAGATTTAAGGAGGATATTCAAAATGGCTAAAGCTAAATTTGAAAGAACAAAACCACATGCTAATATTGGTACTATCGGTCACGTTGACCATGGTAAAACAACATTAACAGCTGCTATTACAAAAACTCTTTCTGTAAGAGTAGAAGGAAACGCAGCAGTTGATTTCGAAAACATCGACAAAGCTCCAGAAGAGAGAGAGCGTGGAATCACAATCTCTACAGCTCACGTTGAGTACGAAACAGAGAAACGTCACTATGCACACGTTGACTGCCCAGGACATGCTGACTATGTAAAGAACATGATCACAGGTGCTGCTCAGATGGACGGAGCTATCCTTGTTGTAGCTGCTACTGACGGAGTTATGGCTCAGACAAAAGAGCACATCCTTCTGTCTCGTCAGGTAGGTGTACCTTACATCGTAGTATTCATGAACAAATGTGACATGGTAGACGATGAAGAACTTCTTGAATTAGTAGAAATGGAAATCCGTGAACTCCTGAACGAGTACGAATTCCCAGGAGATGACACTCCAGTTATCCAGGGATCTGCTCTGAAAGCTCTGGAAGATCCAAACGGAGAGTGGGGAGACAAGATCATGGAACTTATGGATGCAGTAGATGCATGGATTCCAGACCCACAGCGTGACACTGACAAACCATTCCTGATGCCAGTAGAGGACGTATTCTCTATCACAGGACGTGGTACAGTTGCTACAGGTAGAGTTGAGCGTGGTGTTCTTCACGTATCTGACGAAGTTGAAATCGTTGGTATCCACGAAGACGTTAAGAAAACAGTTGTTACAGGAATCGAAATGTTCCGTAAACTTCTTGACGAAGCACAGGCTGGAGACAACATCGGAGCTCTGCTTCGTGGTGTTCAGAGAACAGAAATCGAAAGAGGACAGGTTCTCATCAAACCAGGCAGCGTAACATGCCACAAAAAATTCACAGCTCAGGTTTACGTTCTGACAAAAGATGAAGGTGGACGTCATACACCATTCTTCAACAACTACAGACCACAGTTCTACTTCAGAACAACTGACGTAACAGGTGTTTGCGAGCTTCCAGAAGGAACAGAAATGTGCATGCCTGGAGATCACGTAACAATGACAGTTGAACTGATCCACCCAGTAGCTATGGAAGAGGGTCTTGGATTCGCTATCCGTGAAGGTGGACGTACAGTAGGATCTGGAAAGGTTGCTACAATCATCGAGTAATCGTGAAAGAACTACCTTGAATAAAGTATATTGCCCGCAGGACTTCGGTTCTGCGGGTTTTTTCGCTTTTAAGTCAATAGTTGAGGTGGGATTTAGAGTTTGTTTTGATAATATACATCAAAAAAGAGACCTGACTTTAGAAGGGGACAAGCAGAGCAGATGAGATACGATTATCCATTTAGTTCTACAGGAGAAATTTACATGGAATTACGAGAATACACAAATTTTAATCAGAAAGAAATTTTGTCACTTTACATCAGTGTAGGATGGGAGAACTATACAAGAAGTCCTCAAATGTTGGAGCGGGCATATGAGAATTCATTTTTAAAGATTGCTGCTTTTGATGGAGAGCAATTGATTGGTATGGTCAGAGTTGTGGGTGATGGTGCATCAGTCATTAGGGCTGAAAAAAGTAGATGAAATTGGTTGTTGTGCTTTTTTGAAAATGTGATGGCAAGCAGGAGGAGCAGAATATATGGATTCATATACATTTCATACTCCAATCGGTTTTCTCACCATACGCGAAGAGGAACAGAAGCTGACGAATCTTTTTTGGCGAGCTGCTTCTGAGAAAATGATGAAGAATGAACGACATTCTGATTTTTTACACGAAGTGTACACGCAGATAAATGAATATTTTGAAGGCAAGAGAGAGCAATTTGATGTGCCGTTAAAATGTGAGGGAACGCCGTTCCAGCAGAGTGTTTGGAGACAATTGCAGAAGATTCCGTATGGGGAGACGAGAAGTTACCAGGAGATTGCGATTGGTATCGGCAATGAGAAAGCAGTACGTGCTGTTGGACAGGCAAACAATAAGAATCCGATTATGATCATAATCCCATGTCATCGTGTGATCCATAAAAACGGAGATATCACAGGATTTGCCTGTGGATTGGAAGTGAAGCAGTATCTGTTGGAGTTGGAAAAGGGAATGGGATTGAGATAGCATAGAGATGATATTTTCATTATTACTTACAAAGGAGCGGGAGAAACAGGGCATCAGCCAGGAACGGTTGTGCAGAGGCTTATGTGCGGTTTCTGCTCTTTCACGTTATGAAAATGGGGAGAGAATACCGGATCGTCTGCTTATGAATGCATTGATTCAAAGGCTGGGAAAGAAAAATATTTCCATGGCCCAGGAGTTGCAGCGGATTTGCAGGAGGGACGGTAGACACATTCATACAGCAATTATGTCTGTCGGCAGGATTGTGTCCGCTGTATTTTGTGATCAGTCAGCGGGTGATGTTCTATTTTCAGAGAAGGTTGCTAAAATAGATCAATGCGCAGTTGAAACAGGATGTATTTCATGCTCTGATAAAAAAGGTGTGACAAAGTTTACAGAGAAAAACAGCGCAGTGTATCTGTCGGTGCTAAACAATGATGTAACAAATCTGGAGAATAATTGTTTTGTGAAGATTTCGGAGATCATTCAACAGAGGTTTATTTTTTTGGCTGTTTGGCAGTACTTTCCTGTTACGATGGTCGGGTGGCAGGTATGGTTTTGCTGACTGTTTGGATACCGGTTGCAGTCCCGCTTTGTTTGGAAAGAGGATCTCAGTTTTGTGAAGGCAGCCAGGCCAAATGTGGAAAAGGTGGAGAAATTGTGTGCAACAATCTAAAAAATGTTCCCTCCGCCTTTTGATAGAAATCGAAAAATGACAGATTTTGTATAAAATAAACAGTTTTTTGGTAGGGAATTGTCAAAAGAGAGAAAAGAAATTGTATAAAAGTTATAAAAAAAAGAAAAAACATATGGTTAAATCGACTTGATTCACAAAGAAAAAATATTTTTGTTAAAAAAAACAAGGCGAAATAGCAATATATATAAAATCCAAGCCAACTTCCGCATAGAAAAAGAATGAGAAATGAGCTATGATAGAACTATCAAATCGACAGGGAGGAAATAAAATGAAAAAGAAAACTGTTAGAAAACTGATGGCACTTGCACTTGTTTCTGCAATGACAGCTTCTATGTTAGCTGGATGTGGATCAAGCGATGATTCGGACAAAGGTTCTGACAAAGATGCAGCAAAAGGGGAAAAAGAGACTGTATTGAAAGTTGCTGCGTTCGAAGGTGGTAACGGAACTCAGATCTGGGAAGACATTGCAAAAGCATTTGAAGAGTCCCATGAAGGAGTAAAAGTAGAGCTTGAGATGTCACCGGAACTGGACAAAGATCTGACAAAAGCAATCCAGAACGGAGATGTGCCGGATGTTGTATATTACAATCTGGGACAGCCAAGTGGATTTACAGAGACGATGTTGAAAGAAGAAGCAATTGCTGATATTTCCGATGTGTTTGATGACGAACTGAGAGGAAAAATGCTGGATGGTATTTTAGATGGTACAGATGCTCAGCCATACGGAGATGGAAAAGTATATCTGGCGCCAATTTTCTATACACCTACAGGATTCTGGTATAATGCTACATTAGTAGGAGAGGGAAAACAGTATGAGATTCCTACAACATGGGATGAGTTCTTTGCACTTGGCGCACAGGCAAAGAAAGATGGACATTCTCTCTTTACATTCCCGACTACTGGATACTTTGATGCTACGATTTATGCAATGCTTGCACAGGCAGGTGGACTTGATTTCTATAACGATGCATTAAAATATGATAAAGATACATGGACATCTGATGAAGGAAAGAAAGTTCTGGATACAGTCGCAAAACTTGCAGGAAAAGACTATACACAGGAAGACACTGTTTCCAATGCAAACGCTGACGGTGGATTCAAGATCAATCAGCAGAATGTAATTGATGGAAAAGCATTATTCATGCCAAATGGTAACTGGGTAATCGGTGAGATGGCAGCTTCGACTCCGGAAGATTACGAATGGGGTATGATGGGTGTTCCGAAATGGAGTGAAGATGAATCACAGTCTGTATATACATTCACAGAGCAGATGTGGGTACCGGCTGACGCACCAAACATGGATCTTGCAAAAGAATTTGTAAAATTCATGTATACAGATGAAGTTGTTGATATCTGCCTGAATAATAAGACGACAGATAAAGAGTCAGGAAAAGAATCTGACACACCGGTTGTTGTTCCTGTAAAAGGTGCAGCTGACAAACTTCCAGAAGGCGTTACAAAAGACTGTTATGCAGCAGCAACAGCAGATGACGTTGTAGCTGTTACAGGTAAATGGGCAACAACAGCTCCGATCGAAGGACTGGATATGGCAAAAGCTGTTTACGGACCAATTGAGTCTATCAACACAGGAGATATGACAGTTGATGAATGGCAGAAACAGTTAGTAGAGACTTGGGAAAAATGCGCTGAAGCATTAGAAAAATAAGTGAGTGATATTCGGCTGACATGAAACGGTGAGTTATGATAACTCACCGTTTTTAAAAGACAGCAGTATGGAGGAGGAAATCTATGAACAGGGAGAAAGCGCAGAGAAGGTTTATTTTTGTATGTCTGGCGCCTGCTGTAATTCTGGCAACGATCTTTATATTTATTCCGACGATCAATGTTTTCCGTATGTCCTTGTACCGCATGGGTGGAATTACAAATAAGAAGAGTTTTGTAGGATTCAGCAATTTTATCAAACTGATGGACGACAAGAACTTTTTGGAAGCGATGCAGAACTCAATCTTGATCATCGTAATGGTTATGATTTTTACGATTGTTTTTGCAGTTTTATTTGCGGCATTGCTGTCAAGAGGAAATTTTAAAGGAAAGAATTTCTTCAGGATTATTTTCTATATACCAAATATTTTGAGTATTGTTGTTATTGCTGGTATTTTTGGAGCGATTTACAATCCAAGCACTGGACTGTTGAATACATTTTTAGATGCAATTCATTTGAGTGGATTGAAGCATCAGTGGATGGGAGATCCGAGCATTGTTATTTACTCCGTCATCTTTGCGCTGGTATGGCAGGCAATCGGATACTACATGGTTATGTACATGTCCAGTATGGCGGCAATTCCAGAAGACTTGTACGAGGCAGCATCTTTGGACGGTGCAACAGAGATCCAGATCTTTTTCAAGGTGACATTGCCGTTGATCTGGAGTAATATTCGTACAACATTGACATTCTACATTATTAGTACAATCAACTTGAGTTTCCTGTTTGTTCAGATCATGACAGATGGTGGTCCGAATGGAAAGACAGAAGTGTTCCTGAACTATATGTACAAACAGGCATATGGAGCAGGCGTATATGGATATGGTATGGCGATTGGAGTTGTAGTATTCCTCTTCTCATTCATACTGGCAGCAGTTGTAAACAAGATTACAGACAGAGAAGTCTTAGAATTTTAGAAAGGAGCGAAATAGAGGTATGCAAGAGAAAAAACACAAAATTTCTACAGGTGTATTGTATAAAATTTTTATCTATGTAGCTCTGATCGCTCTGGCCATTTCGATCATTGTACCGGTTGCATGGGTATTTATGGCAAGTCTGAAAAAGAATGCGGAATTCATCGGTGCAGATATTAATCCATGGGCTCTTCCGAAACAGTTTTATTATCAGAACTTCATTGTAGCTTTTCGGGATGCCAGAATGGGAGACTTTTTCCTGAATTCTATTATTGTAACGGTGTTAGCGTTGGCATTTCTATTGATACTGGCGCTTCCTGCCTCTTATGTGCTGGCAAGATTTAAGTTCAGAGGGAAAAAGTTTTTTAATGGAGCATTTATGGCTGGACTTTTTATCAACGTCAACTACATTGTAGTACCGATTTTCCTGATGCTCAGTTCTTGGAACAAGGCATTACATATTGATTTTTTCCTGGATAACCGTTTGATTTTGGCATTGATCTATGCGTCTTGTAACCTGCCGTTTACGATTTATCTGTTAAGCGGATATTTCCAGACTCTTCCGAAGGGATTTGAGGAAGCCGCATATATGGATGGATGCGGATATTTCAAGACCATGGTTAAGATCATGATTCCAATGGCAAAACCAAGTATTCTGACCGTGATCATGTTTAACTTCCTGACATTCTGGAATGAATATATCATCGCATATACATTGATGGATGAACATGGAACTTTGGCTATGGGACTGAAGAACCTGATGGCAGTTGAAAAAACAGCAACAAACTATGGAATCATGTATGCCGGTCTTGTAATTGTTATGATCCCAGTATTGATCTTGTATATCTGTGTACAGAAGAGATTGACAGAGGGAATGACATTGGGTGGTTTGAAAGGATAGGAGGAGACAAAAATGCAGGAAAAGATTCGAGTTTTGATCATGGCTGTTGTGTTTGTTGTCTGCCTTGCCTTGATCATCATAGGACAGAAAAATATTGGAGTTCCGGGACTGATCATGGAATTGGTGGGTCTGGTAGGATTGCTGACATTGTTGTTTATCTACAATAACAAGTATAAATAGCGGAACAGAAAAGTGAAAGAGCAGGTACAGAGAATGCAAGAAAATGCTAAATTCTCTGTACTTGTTTTTGTATTGTAGAAAATACAGAGGGACGCTTGACAATTGTCAAGGGATATTGGACAATAGACATGATTGGAAAAAGAAAGTTGTGAGAGGAGAAGTATTATGAGAATTGGAATTGGAAATGACCATTCAGCGTTAGAGTTAAAAGCAGAGATTATCGAATTTCTGAAAGAAAAAGGACATGAAGTTGTAGATTTTGGAACAGATTCTTCTGAGAGCTGCGATTATCCGAAATACGGTGAGGTGGTAGGACGTGCTGTGGCAGCGAAAGAAGTGGATTGTGGAATCTTGATTTGTGGAACAGGTCTGGGAATTTCTCTGGCAGCCAATAAAGTCAAGGGAGTACGTGCAGCAGTGTGCAGCGAGCCGTTTACTGCAAAAATGTCCAGAGCACATAACAACTGTAACGTGCTTGCATTTGGAGCAAGAGTAGTTGGTGCAGAGCTTGCAAAGATGATTGTGGATGTATGGCTGAATACAGAGTTTGAAGGTGGACGCCATCAGAGACGTGTAGATATGATCATGGAAATTGAAGACAAATAAAGAAGAGCAAAAGAAAAGCTGCGGCTGAATGATTTGAAAGTGATCTTCAGCCGTAGCTTTTTGTTTTAAAATGAATTAGCGGATTTCTGACAGAATGTCTTCTAGCACATCTTCGACAGAATCTGTCACATAGGTTGCATGGTAAGAAATTCCGGGCGCTGCATTGGACATGGCATAGCTTGTACCGACAAGCTGCAGCATCTCGATGTCGTTGTACTGATCTCCAAAAGCTGCACATTCCTCTGGTTTGACATGGAAGAGATTCATTAGAGTCTGAAGTGCAGTTCCCTTATTGCTTCCGGGGGCAATGAAATCGATCCAGATATTTCCGGAAGTGACCACTTTGATCTCTTCTCCGAACAAATTCTGCAAATGTTTTAGATATTTGTCGATGATATGCGGACCGTCTGTCATGTTACAGATAGCGATTTTTAAAATTGGTCCTTCCACAGTTGTGATATCGTCTACAATCTGGGTGGTATTCTGCATAACATTGACAATATGATTGACAAATTCCGGAACATTATCTTCAATAAAACAGGAATCTTCCCGGGAAACCACTACTTCAAAATGATCCTGTTTTTTAATCTCGTGGAGAATTCTTTTTGCAAGATCATCGGCGATCGTAGCGCGGGAAATGACGTGTCCCTGATGCATACAGATCGATCCGTTCTCCGCAATAAAAGAAATCCGGTCTTTTATTGGGGCAAATACTCGTTTTTGGTTATCGTATTGCCTTCCGCTTGCGGATACAAAGTGTACGCCTGCATCGCACAGGTCTGAAATCAGCTGGATGGCGCGGGGAGAAAGTTCCTGTGCACCATTTTGTAAAAGAGTTCCGTCTAAATCACTGGCAATTAGTTTTATCATCGTTTCCTCCAACTATTTTTTGAAATTTTTCAAGTAGTATTCCATAAAGTCTGAACTGTACGCTATCTATTGTACATGAAAAATTAAAATTTGTATAGTTCTGAGAAGACGATGGAAAAGCAAAAAGAGCAGCGAAAATACAGAATTAAGAAAATAGTTGTATTTTGAAAATAAAAATAATATAATAAGAGCGTCAGTGCGGTAACGTACTGAAAACGTAAGTAACTCGAAGTCAGAAGAAAGAATAAGAGGGAGAAATATGGGTAAATATTTTGGAACTGATGGATTCAGAGGAGAGGCAAATGTTGTTTTGACCGTGGAACATGCTTTTAAAGTTGGCCGTTATCTGGGGTGGTACTTTGGCAGAGAAAGAAAAGCAAGAATTGTCATTGGAAAAGACACAAGAAGAAGCAGTTATATGTTCGAATATGCACTGGCATCAGGACTGACAGCATCAGGAGCCGATGCATACCTCTTACATGTGACGACAACACCAAGTGTATCTTACGTAGTAAGAACGGAAGATTTTGACTGTGGAATTATGATTTCTGCAAGTCACAATCCGTTTTATGATAATGGAATTAAAGTGATCAATGGCCAGGGGCACAAGATTGAGGCAGAGATCGAAGATCAGATCGAGGCATATATTGATGGTAAAATTGAGGAACTTCCGCTTGCAATTGGGGAGAATATCGGAAGAACGGTTGATTACGCAGCAGGAAGAAACCGCTACATCGGACACTTAATCTCACTGGCAACACGTTCTTTTAAGGATATGAAAGTTGGATTAGATTGTGCAAATGGAAGTGCATCCAGTATTGCAAAGAGTGTATTTGATGCGCTGGGAGCAAAGACATATGTGATCGATAATGAACCGGACGGAGTCAATATCAATACGAACTGCGGATCTACACATATTGAGAAACTGCAGGCATTTGTCAGAGAAAAGGGCCTGGATGTGGGATTTGCATATGACGGAGATGCGGACCGCTGTATTGCCGTGGATGAAAACGGAAATGTAGTGGACGGTGATCTGATTTTATATGTATGTGGAAAATATCTCCTGGAACAGGGCAAATTAAAAGGAGATACGATTGTTACCACTGTTATGTCTAATCTGGGTCTGTATAAGGCATGTGATAAGATTGGCATGAGATATGAGCAGACTGCCGTTGGTGATAAGTATGTATATGAGAATATGCTGCAGAATGGCTTTGTTCTTGGAGGAGAGCAGTCCGGGCATATTATTTTCAGTAAACATGCAAGAACAGGAGACGGGATTCTGACTTCTCTTATGTTAATGGAAGTGATTATGGAGAAAAAGCAGTCTCTTGGAACATTGTGTTCCGAGGTGAAGATTTATCCTCAGATTTTAAAAAATGTTCGTGTGACAGATAAAAAGATAGTTCTGGAAAATGAACAGGTAAAAGCAGCGATTGAGGCAGCATCAGAAGGGCTTGGAAGTGACGGAAGAATTTTGGTCAGAGAAAGCGGGACAGAGCCTGTGATCCGTGTGATGGTAGAGGCTGCTACAGATGAAATCTGTGCAGAATATGTAGAGCGTGTGATCGCAGTGATGCAGGAGCAGAGGGTCATTCAGTCATAGAAAAACAGCAGGACTTTGTATGGAGAGTTACAAAGCCCTGCTGTTTTATTGTATTTCAATAGCTGCTTCTTCATCGGTTATGTCTGTTTGCGTATTTCCAGTGATCTCATAGGAGCCATATACTGTTCCGAGAACTTTTCCGATACATTCCAGATTTTGGGGATCTGTTACGATAATATCGGGATCGATCACATTCAAAGAGTGAAGTCGGCAATGATCCCCTTCTTTGAAGAGAGCGCGGAGGTAATAAATACCATCAAACCAGAACAGACCGATTTCATTGTGAGAAACACAGGTACGCTGTAGTGCAAGCAGATCATTTTTTTGATAAACCGGCTGATAACGGTCGATTAAAATCTGAAAACAAAAGTCAGTATGTTCGGGAATGTGGTCTCGACGGACCCGAATCGTCTGGGTGGGATCTTGAAAAAGAAAACCGGAGTGGGTCTTACGGATGCCGGGACGATAAATCGGCAACTGAACATGTTCACTTTTGTTCATGCGCCGATATTCTTCATCTATGATGAGATGGACAAGTCTTTTTCCATAGTCAGAAAGTTCACGGTATTTTAAAATTGCATCTTTTTCTTCAGAACTGAGAGGTGTTCCATAGAGTTGTTGGATTTTATTATTTGACAGATAATTCCAGTATAGATAATTGGCATCAATATCCAGGGCATTCATCAATGCCACTAAAATGGTAGGTTTTGGATAACTGACACCATTTTCATAGTTTGCAATCGCGGAAGGTGTTACATGAATCTTGTTAGCCAGTTCTCCTCTGGACAAATTTAATTCTGTACGTCGATGACGTAGTCGTTTTCCAATTTCCATACTGATAGTCCTCCTATATTCACTTTTATACTTTAAAGTATAGTACAAAAAACTTGGAAAGTCAATAAATAGTTACAAGAAACTTGTTGACTTTCTGTGCAATATATCGTAAAATGGAGAATAAGTTGTGGTGTGGGAAATTGAGTATATGGAGGAAACAATGAATCTTAAATTGCGGATTTTACAAATATTGTGCAAAGCTGACGATGAGCAGTTAAAGTGCATTTATGAATTTGTAAAATCTTTTATTCAATCTGCAGGATAATGTTATTTTTTCATGAATACAGAAGTGGCGATTTTTTCCAACAGAGCCCATTCAGGCTCGGATAACTTGGAAAGAGTCAGTATCAGTTGTTTTCGAAAAGAGAAATCCTCTTCCCGGAGTAATTCGCCGAACCATTTTGAAAGTCGGAGATTGGGATTTGAATTGGCGTAAATATCCCCTGCTCCTGTTCGTAGCCAAAGTTCATTGACATTAAATTCACGGCAGATGGACAAGATTACAGCTGCGATAGGTGTACGATCACTGGTTTCATAAGTGGCAATGGTGTTGCGTGAAACGCCGATTTTTTGTGCGAACTGTTCCTGTGTCAGACCGGCATCTTTCCGGATTTGTTTGATTCGGTTTTTCAATGCTGATGTTTTCCTTTCTATTCTATATTATTCAATCATTGAGTTAAAAAATCATGTTATATAATAATCGAAAAGAAAATGATTGTCAATAAAGTGTACTCAAAGAAGTTGTGTTATGACGAGAAAAAATTGCAATAAGACTTTTGGAATCTTATTGTAGAAGAATGTGAGGGTATAAGAAAAATGAGAGACAAAACGATTGATGTACTTCTGAAAATGGGGGTACCTGCCAGTATAAAAGGATTTACTTACATTTGCGATGCAATAGAGTTGTTTGATACAGATCCTTATTATCCTGATGGAAAAATCTGTTCTTTGTATTTTGAAATCGCACGCTTGCATGGCACGACATCTTCTCGTGTGGAGCGAGCGATTCGTCATGCATTTGAAGTGGCACTGACGAAAGGTAACAGGGAAGCTGTGGAGAAATATTTAAATTGCGAGCACACACAAAATTCTAATTTGTTGAAAACATTATACTTTCGAATGAAACAGGAAGAACACAAGCGAGAAGTTGTGTTGCATTCTAATACCAGTGACATGAAGGCGCAGATTTATCAGGAAGTGGTGGATCTGTTTTCTGCGGAGATGGAACATTTTATGGAAAAAATGCTTCATCTGGCAGAAAGACAATATTAAGTTCACGAAACAGAAAATATGGCATATTCTATTACAGAAGAAAAAGAAGGGAAAGTAAGGATGCCATATTCAATTATGCTGGATGCCGGACATGGGGGTAGAGATCCCGGAGCGGTTTACCAAGACAGAAAGGAAAAGGATGATACACTCAGACTGACACTTGCCATCGGCGAAATTTTAGAAGCGCACGGTTTGGATGTGGAATATACTCGTACCACGGATATTTACGAATCACCGTATCAGAAAGCGATGGAGGCCAATCGGGCAGGGGTAGACTTTTTTGTTTCGATCCACAGAAATTCGTTTCCTTCTGATAATGCTGTCTCAGGAGTGGAGAGTCTTGTCTACGATAAGTCGGGCATCAAACTGCAGATGGCAGAGAATATCAATGAGCAGCTAGAAGATATCGGATTCGTAAATCTTGGTGTGAAGGCAAGACCCAATCTGGTTGTATTAAAACGGACAAAAATGCCGGCTGTTCTTGTAGAAGTAGGATTTATCAATTCGGATGTGGATAATCGTCTGTTTGATGAACAATTTGAGGAAATTGCACAGGCCATTGCCTATGGGATTTTAGATACACTGGAAGCAGATCATGAAGTAGAGTCACCAGGATATGAAGTTCAGGTGGGAGCATACCGGAATGAAAAATATGCAAAAAATCTGCTCCAGGAATTGCTGGAGCAGGATTTTCCGGCCTATATTGTAGAAGCAGACCGTCTCTACCGTGTGCGGGTAGGAAATTATGTTACACTGGAAGATGCGGCTGCCATGGAACAGATGTTGAAACGTGCGGGTTATCCGACCGTGATCGTCAGCACTTGACGGTTAGAATAAGTCATCGATCAGCTTAGATGTGACCTGATGATACATGCGGTCTCCAATCTTCAGATTTGGTCCCTGTCCGCATTGTTTAAAACATTTTTGGGTACGAAGGAGATAACGGCCGTCTGCAGTGACTTCTCCGGAGCGGATGCCAAGTTTTTTCTCCAGCTGTTTTAAAAGGGCGGCTGAATTTTTGCTGCCGCAGGTGCTTCCTGTACACAGGATAATTTCTTCCTGATAGGTCTGGCTCGACAAGCTGGGATAAAGGCGGATCAAAGTATCGATCAATCCTGGCTTTACCTGCATGATGGATGCAATCACTTCTTTTGTATCGTTGGGAATACAGCCAAAGATATCTTGGGTTTCCCGCAGAAATTCCACCAGAGTTGTCTGATCGCATGGTGGATTCAGTGTTTGGTAGTAATGGGCTGCATCCTGAAATTCAGGGCAGAATTCGGTAAGTTCTTTCATAGGAATCTCCTTTCTGTGAGAGAATATACAAAGGGAACGAAACAGGAAAAGGCAGGAAATACAACTTCCTGCCTTTTGTATGTTTGGTTAAGATTCTTCTTCCGTTTCATGGATGTCCGGTTTTTCCGGAAGATAGATGTGAACGGTTTCAATTCGGTTTTTATCCAGTTTATCCACAACAAGGCAAATCTTTTCTTCTGTCACAATCTGATCTCCCACTTCTGGAAGACGATCCAGATGCTCAATGATAAATCCGCCGAGAGAGTCATAATCTTCAGATTCAAGCTCCGTTCCCAGATTATCATTCAGATCATCCAGGTTCATAGAACCTTCCACGACATATTCACGATCGCTGATTTTTTGTATCATCTCTTCTTCGGCCTCATCATATTCATCCCGGATCTCCCCTACGATTTCTTCCAGAATATCTTCCAGTGTGATAATACCGGCAGTCTCACCATATTCATCCAATACGATCGCGATGTTGAATTTGGCATCCCGCATCTCCACCAGAAGTTCGGAAATATTCTTATACTCGTAGGTGAAGTAGGCTTCACGTAAAATGTCACGAACCTGGAAGTTCTCTTTGTCTTCTGAAAGAAGAAGATCTTTCATATTGATGGTACCGATGACATTATCTGTAGTCTCTTCATAGACCGGAAGCCGTGTGAATTTGTATTCTTTAAAAATTTCGATCAATTCCCGGTAACTGCTGTTGACATCTGCAAAAGCAACGTGAACACGGGGAACCATGACTTCTTTGGCCTTGGCATCTCCCAGATCGAACACATTATAGATCATCTCTTTTTCTTCCGATTCGATGACGCCGTCTTCGTGGCTGACATCCACGATGGTACGCAGTTCATCCTCTGTCATGGCATTGTTTCGTGCATTTGGATCTATACGAAGCAAAAACATAAATCCGCGGGAAAATACATCAATAAAGAAGATGAGCGGAGTCATAATTACCATGAAAAAGCGTATAATCGGAATATAAGCAAGAGAAACCTTCTCTGCATGGATCGTAGCAAAATTCTTCGGGGTAATCTCGCCGAAAACAAGAATTGCAACAGTCAGAATTGCAGTTGCAATACTTACCATATAACCGCCGAAAGAATAAGCCAGTGTTGCAGATAAAGAAGATGCGGAAATATTAACGATATTATTACCGATCAAAATGGCACTCAGCATTTTGGAGGTGTGGTTCTCTGTAATATCCAGCACCATCGCAGCCCGCCGGTTGCCGCCATCTGCCATAGAACGGATCTTGATCTTGTTGACTGTCATCAATGCAGTCTCGGCAGATGAGAAAAATGCAGATAATAATAATAAGATGATCAGAATCAGAAATTGGAAAGTATCACTCGAGTCCAATTGGTTTGTTCACTCCTTTGTTTGTAATGGTTTTATATTTCTATACAGATATTTAATAATATACATCATTTTACACAATTTTGCAAGAGACGGGCGAGCCTCAAATGTATGAAAGTACGCTTTACTTTGCGGGAAGGTTGTTGTATGATGTTGAAAGAATCAGTAAGAAAATCAATAGAGACAGAGAGGAGTACAGGGTGTATAAAGAACTGTGTGATATTTTAGGGGAAGAGAATGTGTTGAGAGAGGAACCGATGCGCGCTCATACGACATTTCGCATTGGAGGTCCGGCTGATTATTTTGTGACACCAGAGTCAGAAGAGCAGGTTCAGGCAGTCATAGAATTGAGCCGTAGGGAAAGGATTCCATATTATATATTAGGAAACGGAAGTAATCTTCTGGTGGGAGACCAGGGATATCGTGGACTGATCATTCAGATTTATAAGAAGATGAGCGAGATTCGAATAGAGAATCATGAGATCCACGCGCAGGCAGGTGCGCTGCTTTCGAAAATTGCAGCCCGAGCACTGGATGCTTCCCTGACAGGGTTTGAATTTGCATCCGGAATACCTGGAACGCTTGGAGGCGCTGTGATGATGAATGCGGGCGCTTATGGCGGAGAGATGAAGCATGTGTTAAAAAGTGCAACAGTCCTGACCCCGGAAGGAGAAATTCAGACATTGACGTTAGAAGAGCTGGAGCTGGCGTATCGTACCAGCATTGTGGCTCGAAAAGGGTATACAGTCTTAAGTGCCGTGATTGCTTTGGATCCGGGAAAACAGGAAGAGATCCGGGCTTATATGGAAGATCTGAAAGAACGGAGAGTGACAAAGCAGCCGTTAGAATATGCAAGTGCAGGAAGCACGTTCAAAAGACCAGAGGGATATTTTGCAGGAAAGCTGATCCAGGACAGCGGACTGAGAGGATATTCGGTAGGAGATGCACAGATTTCAGAAAAGCATTCCGGTTTTGTGATCAATCGCGGAAATGCGACAGCAGCAGAAGTGTTGTCTTTGATCCAGTATGTTCAGGATACAGTGGAAGAAAAATTTGGGGTACGTCTGGAAACAGAAGTGAAGCGGATAGGAGAATTTTAGAATATGAGGTTTGTCATTGTTACAGGGATGTCAGGAGCTGGAAAGTCTACGGCTTTAAAGATGCTGGAGGATATGGGATATTTTTGCGTAGATAATCTCCCGGTTCCATTGCTGCCTAAATTTGCAGAGATGCTGACTGCACCGGATTCCCAGTTGAATCAGGCGGCAGTTGGCATTGATGTAAGAGGTGGACAGGCATTTCGTGGTCTGGAAAGCTATTTGCAGGAGATGGATCAAAGCAAGATCCCGTATGAGATCTTGTTTTTAGATGCCGGAGATGATGTGCTTTTAAAGCGCTATAAAGAAACCAGAAGACAGCATCCATTAGGCGGAGCCGGACATATTGATCGGGGAATCGCAAAAGAACGGGAGGAGATTGCATTTCTGAAGATCCGTGCCACTTTTATTCTGGATACCAGCAAGATGCTGACCAGAGAACTCAGGGTGGAACTGGAAAAGATTTTTGTGGAAGGAAAGGATTTCAAGAATCTTTATATTACAGTCATGTCTTTTGGGTTTAAGCACGGGATTCCCCAGGATGCAGATCTTGTTTTTGACGTTCGTTTTCTTCCAAACCCATATTATATTGAAGAGCTTCGGCCAAAGACAGGAAATGATGCGGAAGTCAGAGATTATGTGATGAAGAGTGACAAGGCGCAGGAGTTTTTGCAAAGGTTATGTCAGATGATGGACTTTTTGATCCCGAATTATATTCTGGAAGGAAAAAATCAACTGGTAATCGGAATTGGATGTACGGGAGGAAAGCATCGGTCTGTGACATTGGCCAATGCATTGTATCAATATCTGGAAGTAAAAGAAAATTATGGTGTGCGTATTGAACACCGAGATATTGAAAAAGATGCGATTATAAAGGGAAAATAGCGGGAGTTTTTCATATGTCATTTTCAGGCAAGGTAAAAGAAGAGCTGTCTGTACAGTGGAGTTCAGCCAGGCACTGTCAGATTGCAGAGATTGCAGCGTTGATCGGGATGTGCGGATCTGTGACGATCAACAGTTTTAATCAGTATGGAGTGAAAATCTGTACAGAAAATCTGGCTGTTGCAAGAAAAGTCTTTACATTGATTCAAAAAACATTTAATATAGAAGCTGATATCTCTATCCGAAGAAATATAGAGAAACAAAGTGTGGTCTATTCAGTAGTGGTAGCCTGCCATGAAGATGCACTTCGTGTCCTTCAGGCTGCGAAGCTTTTGGAAGAACACAGAGGTGGGTTTGAAGAGTTTCATATTGTAAGTCCCCTTGTGGTACAGCAGCCATGCTGTCGCAGGGCTTTTCTGCGCGGTGCTTTTTTAGGCGCAGGTTCTATGAGTGATCCGAATAAGTCTTATCATTTTGAAATTGTATATGGATCGGATGTCATGGCAAAGCAGATCCAACGGCTGATGTGTGAATTTTCAATGGATGCAAAGATCGTCCGAAGAAAAAAGTCACATGTGGTATATTTAAAAGAGGGCGATCAGATAGCAGATATTTTGAATATAATGGAAGCACATATTTCTTTGATGGAACTGGAAAATATCAGAATTTTAAAGGAGATGCGCAATGCGGTTAACCGCAAGGTGAACTGTGAAACTGCCAATATCAACAAGACGGTGTCAGCAGCAGTAAAACAGCTGGAGGATATTACATATCTGAGAGACACGATAGGGCTTGAAAAACTGGCAGACGGATTGAAAGAAGTGGCAAAAGTCCGGCTTTCACATCCGGATGCAACATTGAAAGAGTTAGGGGAACTCTTATCGCCGCCGGTAGGGAAGTCTGGAGTCAATCACAGACTGAGAAAACTGAGCGATCTGGCAGAGAAGGTAAGGCAAAACAAGGAGGATTATTATGATTGAAACACCGGTTGTTGTAGGACATGAAGATGGAATTGAGGGCAGACCGATTGCTCTGCTGGTACAGGAAGCAAGTCAGTATGCCAGCAAAGTCTACATTCAGGTGGATAACAAGAAGATCAATGCAAAAAGTATTATGGGAATGATGAGTCTTGCACTGCAGGAAGGAGACCAGGTGACGGTTGTCGCAGATGGTGAAGATGAAGAAAAGGCTGCAGAAGGCATCAAGACTTTTTTGAAGAAGACAAAATAGACATAAATTGAGGGGCTGTGCTTGTGCACAGCCCTTTCAAACATACAAATGCAGGAGGAATAAAAAATGAAAAAAATGCTGTTCATATATAACCCCAATGCAGGAACTGGGGTACTAAAGCCCAAGTTGTCAGATGTGCTGGACATTTTTGTGAAGGCTGGGTATGAAGTCAACGTATATCCAACACAGCGTTATCACGATGCCATGGCAAAGGTACAAAGCTATACCGGTGAGTATGATGTTGTGGTATGCAGCGGAGGGGATGGAACTCTGGATGAAGTGGTAACTGCAATGGCAAGACGGGAAAATCCTGTTCCGATTGGCTACATTCCAACAGGAACGACCAATGATTTTGCAAACAGCCTGCATATTTCCAAAGATCTTCTGGAAGCCGCAGATACCGCAGCCAATGGAATGCCGTTTCCATGCGATGTTGGTGTTTTCAATGATGACTACTTTGTATATATTGCTGCATTTGGACTGTTTACGGATGTCTCTTATGAAACCAAGCAGAGTATGAAAAACGTGCTGGGACATCTTGCATATGTGTTGGAAGGAACGAAGCGCCTGTTCAATATTCCTTCTTATCATATTAAAGTGACACATGACGGAGAGACATTAGAAGATGATTTTGTATACGGAATGGTGACAAACTCCCGTTCTGTCGGTGGATTTAAAGGGATTATCGGAAAAAAAGTTGTATTTGATGACGGAGAATTTGAAGTGACCTTGATCAAGACACCGAAAAATCCGATCGAACTCAATGAGATCATTGCGTCGTTGCTGATCAAGCAGATCGATTCCAAGCATATGTATTCTTTCAAAGCAGGTGAAGTGACCTTTGAGTCCTTAGAAGAAATCCCGTGGACCTTAGACGGAGAGTTTGGCGGAGAGCATGATTGTGTGAGGGTACGGAATTGGAAACAGGGGATGCGGATCATGGTAAAACCAGAGATGATCCAACAGCTTTCGGTCAAAGGAAGAATTGAAAATACAGAACTTCTGGAAGAAACAGAAGCAGCAGAGGAAAGAGACGAAAAATAGAAAAACCACAAAATTTAAAAAATCAAAAAATTTGAAAAAAGGGGTTGCAATTTTTATGGAGCTATGCTAATATATAACTCGGTCATCGATGAAACGAACATTGATGAGGACATGGCTCCATGGTCAAGCGGTTAAGACGCTAGCCTCTCACGCTGGAATCAGGGGTTCGATTCCCCTTGGAGTCATTATATAAGCACTTTCGAGAATTTCGAAAGTGCTTTTTTATTGTCTGAAAATAATATAGAAAAATCCTCGTTTTAAAATTTGTTAAAAAAATCACAGAACATGACAAAGAAATTGTGGATATTCTGTATTTTATTGTGATAATTATAGATTGTCTTTTAAAGTAAGATAAGATATAATGAAAAATATAGAGTGAAAAGCTATAGTATGTGCTACCGGGAGCGGTATGCACAAAGAATTGGAGGAAAAACTATGTTAGTATCAGCAACAGAAATGCTTCAGAAAGCAAAAGCAGGTCATTATGCAGTAGGACAGTTCAACATCAATAACCTGGAGTGGACAAAAGCAATCCTGACAGCGGCAGAAGAATGTAAATCACCGGTGATCCTCGGTGTATCTGAAGGTGCAGGAAAGTACATGACAGGATATAAGACAGTAGTAGGTATGGTTGAGGGAATGCTGGAAGAGATGAACATCACAGTTCCGGTTGCACTTCACCTGGATCACGGCAGCTACGAAGGATGTATGAAATGTGTAGAAGCAGGATTTTCTTCTATCATGTTTGACGGATCTCACTATCCGATCGAAGAGAATATCGCAAAGACAAAAGAACTGGTAGCAGTTGTAAAAGAGCACGGAATGTCTCTGGAAGCTGAAGTTGGTTCCATCGGTGGAGAAGAAGATGGAGTTGTAGGAAAAGGAGAATGTGCAGATCCTCAGGAATGTAAGATGATCGCGGATCTTGGCATTAACTTCCTTGCAGCAGGAATCGGCAACATCCACGGAAAATATCCGGAGAACTGGGAAGGACTCAGCTTTGAGACACTGGATGCGATCCAGCAGCTGACAGGAGATATGCCTCTGGTTCTTCACGGTGGTACAGGAATTCCGGAAGACATGATTAAAAAAGCAATCAGCCTCGGAGTTGCTAAGATCAATGTAAATACAGAGTGCCAGCTTGCATTTGCAGATGCAACACGTAAATATGTGGAAGCTGGAAAAGACCTGGAAGGAAAGGGATTTGACCCACGTAAATTATTAAAACCAGGTGCAGATGCAATCATCGCAACAGTAAAAGAGAAGATGGAATTATTCGGTTCTATCGGAAAAGCAGAAGCGTAAGTAATAAGTATTTGTTAGAAATTTTAACTTGCCTTTTGGCAGTGAGTGAGGTATACTAAGCCTCGAAGATGAGAACAAAGGCGTTCCAAGCATGCTTGGAATGCCTTTTTTAGAAAATACGTTTACAAATGTGAAATGGATGAAGGAAGGTAGTTTTATGAGCACAGAATTATTCAATGTAGCGGATATTTTCGGGGAGAATGTTTTCAATGATACTGTAATGCAGCAGCGTCTCCCGAAAAAAGTATACAAGAATCTGAAGAAGACCATCGAAGAGGGAACAGAACTAGATTTGGAGACAGCAGATGTCATTGCGCATGAAATGAAAGAATGGGCGATTGAAAAGGGAGCCACACATTATACACACTGGTTCCTTCCGCTGACAGGTGTGACAGCGGAGAAGCATGACTCTTTTATTTCCGCTCCGCTTCCAAGTGGAAAGGTATTGATGAGCTTTTCCGGAAAAGAACTGATCAAAGGAGAACCGGATGCTTCTTCTTTCCCGTCAGGAGGATTGCGGGCTACATTTGAGGCAAGAGGATATACTGCATGGGATTGTACTTCCCCGGCATTTGTCAGACAGGATGCCGCAGGAGCGACCCTTTGTATTCCGACAGCATTCTGTTCTTATACGGGAGAGGCTCTGGATCAGAAGACTCCGCTTTTGCGTTCCATGCAGGCATTGAATGTGCAGGCGCTCAGACTGCTTCGTTTATTTGGGAATACGACTTCGAAAAAGGTGACTCCATCTGTTGGGGCAGAACAGGAGTATTTCCTGGTGGATGCAGAAAAATTCCTTCAGAGAAAAGATTTGATCTATACAGGACGTACTCTATTTGGTGCCATGCCGCCAAAAGGACAGGAGCTTGACGATCACTATTTTGGAACGATTCGGGAAAGAATTGCTTCTTTTATGCGTGATGTTAACATTGAGCTGTGGAAAGTCGGAGTGTCTTCCAAGACACAGCACAATGAAGTGGCACCGGCACAGCATGAGCTGGCTCCAATCTATGCAGAGGCAAATATTGCAGTTGATCACAACCAGATCGTGATGCAGACATTAAAGAGAATTGCATGTCAGCATGGAATGAAATGCCTTCTTCATGAAAAACCATTTGCAGGTGTGAACGGTTCAGGTAAGCACGACAACTGGTCTATTATTACAGACGACGGAATCAATATGCTGGATCCGGGAACAACACCACATGAGAACATTCAGTTTTTGCTTGTGCTGACCTGTGTTTTAAAAGCAGTCAATAAGCATGCAGATCTGTTAAGAGAATCTGCTGCAGATCCGGGAAATGATCACAGACTGGGAGCCAACGAGGCTCCGCCGGCAATTATCTCTGTATTTTTGGGTGAGCAGCTGGAAGATGTAATGGAACAGCTGATCAGCACCGGTGAGGCAACACACAGTCTGGAAGGCGGAAAGCTGGAGACAGGTGTAAGAACGCTTCCGGAGCTGACAAAAGATGCCACAGATAGAAACAGAACATCACCGTTTGCCTTTACCGGAAACAAATTTGAATTCCGTATGGTTGGTTCCAGAGATTCTGTTGCATCGGCGAATATCGTACTGAATACCATTATAGCAGAGGCATTTGCAGAGGCATGTGAAGTGCTGGAAAAAGCAGATGATTTCCAGAAAGCTGTACATGATCTGATCAAAGAATATGCCACAGAAAATCAGAGGATCATTTTCAATGGAGATGGATATTCCGAGGCATGGGTGGAAGAGGCAGAACGCCGCGGACTTCCAAATATCAAATCTATGGTGGAAGCAATTCCGGCTATGGTGACAGACAAAGCTGTGAGGCTGTTCGAGAGATTCGGGGTCTTTACAAGAGCAGAGTTGGAGTCCCGTGCAGAAATTCAGTATGAAAGCTATGCAAAAGCGGTCAATATCGAAGCACGTACCATGATAGATATGGCAAGAAAACAGTTCATTCCTGCAGTAATCAAATATACCAAGACTCTGGCAGAGACTGTTTTGGCAGTCAAAGAAGCTGGTGTGGATGCAAGTGTGCAGACAGAGGCTCTGGAAGAAATCACGGTTCTGTTAAAAGAAGCAAGAGCGGCATTGGCACATCTGGAAGAAGTGGCGGCAGAGGCAGCTTCTAAGGAAGAGGGTCCGGTTCAGGCGAACTTCTATTATGATGAGGTATGCCCGGCAATGGAAGCATTGAGAAAACCGATTGATCAACTGGAGATGATTGTAGATAAAGAGGCATGGCCAATGCCTTCTTATGGAGATCTGATCTTCGAAGTTTAAATTTGAATATGCAATAAAGAAAGACCGGATGCGATTTGAGAAAAGTCGCGTCCGGATTTTTGTAATGGAGGGACTAAAATGAAGACAGCAGCAGAATTAAAACAGCTTGTAACAAGAATCGATCATAAAAGCTATCCGGCATATAAAGAGACAAAAGGAGTCTATCAGTTTCCGGGATATTTATTGTCTATTGATCACGTACAGGGAGATCCCTTTGCATCACCGTCCAAGATCAGTATCCGGGTGAAGGGAAAAATGGCAGGATTTCCGGAGGAATTGTATCAGACAAAATGGCAGAAGATTGCATTGGAGGATTTTCTGATCCGGCAGTTTGGCCAGCACTGCACAAGATTTGGATTTCAGGCGAAAGGCTCCGGAAAAAGCGGAATGATTTTTATCAGTCGGTGCGGACAGGAAGTACTGGAGAGAAGCGCTGCTTGGATTGAGGCAAAGACAGGAGATATTTTAATCCGACTGGAAGTGGGATTTCCTGCAAATGGAAGAACCATCAATGCAAGAGAGTGGATCCGGATCTTCTTTGAATTTTTGCCGCAATGTGTAGAAAAGGCACTATACTATAAAAATTGCGATGCACGAAAAGTCAGAGCGGTCAGTGATCTGACAGAAGACCAGCATGCACTCCGGCAGATGCTTCCCAAATTGGGATTATGTGCATTCGTGGCAAATGGAGCAATTCTGCCGAGGAAGTCGGGGGTCTCTGCACGGCCGATGAAGAGCGCAGTTCCATTTCAGTCTCCCAAAGAAATGGAAGTTGAGATCGAACTGCCCCATTGTGGAAAAATCCGGGGCATGGGTATTAAAAAAGGAATCACACTGATCGTGGGAGGCGGATATCATGGAAAGTCTACACTGCTAAAAGCATTGGAACTGGGTGTGTACGATCATATTGCAGGGGATGGAAGAGAATATGTCATAACAGATGCATCCGCAGTTAAGCTGCGCGCAGAAGATGGAAGAAGTATCAAAAGAACCGATATCTCTATGTTTATCAATGATCTGCCAAATGGAAAAGATACCACACATTTTTATACGGAAGATGCCAGCGGAAGTACCTCCCAGGCGGCAAATGTGGTGGAGGCAATGGAGGCAGATGCATCGCTTATGCTGATTGATGAAGACACCAGTGCTACAAATTTTATGATCCGGGATGAATTGATGCAGCGGGTGATTCACAGAGATATGGAGCCGATCACGCCATTTATTGAAAGAATCCGGGAACTGTATGAAAAAGAGGGCATTTCGACTGTGATCGTGGCAGGAAGTTCCGGTGCTTATTTCCACATTGCAGACTGTATCGTTCAGATGGATCGATACAGTCCGAGGGAGATCACAGCTCTTGCGAAAAAGGAAGCAGAACAGTTTCCGCAGTTAAGCGGACCAAATGAGAATGCGGACAGGCCGGATTTTGCAAGGAAGCCTCAGCAGGGAAAAGAATGGAAAGGCAATGACAGGATCAAAATGAAGACGATGGGAAAAGAGGCAGTTTCCATCAATAAAGAAACCATAGATCTTCGCTATGTAGAACAGATCACAGACAGTGAACAAGTCACAGCGCTGGGATATTGTGTCAAATATGCGCAGCGCCATTTGCTGGATGGAAGGCATACGCTGCAGGAAGTAGTGGCCATGTTGGAAGAGAAGATTGAACAGGAATCACTTGCAGCACTTTGTGAAAGTACTTCTTCTGTCGCTAATCTGGCGCGGCCGAGAGTACAGGAGATTTTTGCATGTTTCAACCGCTATCGGGGGTTAAAACTATAAATATAGGAGGAAATGTGGATGAGATTTATTCATTTGTCAGATCTGCATATCGGAAGAGGGCTTCATCAATATTCACTCAAAGAAGATCAGGAGCATATTCTGTCAGAGGTATTAGAATATGTGAAAGAACTGCGGCCGGATGCATTGGTGATTGCTGGAGACATTTATGATAAGTCAGTGCCTTCCGCAGAGGCAGTTGGAATTTTTGACCGTTTTTTGACCCAATTTTCAGAAATAGAACCGAAGATTCCGCTGTTGATGATCAGTGGAAATCACGATTCCGCACAGCGATTAGATTATGCCAGCGGGATTCTTGGTCAGAATGGGATTTATATTGCAGGAAAGCTGCCTCAGGATCAGGACGAGTTCTTGAAGAAAGTGACACTGGAAGATGAATATGGAGAGGTGGATTTTTATCTGCTTCCATTTCTGAAACCAGGATATGTAAGAACTGTGTTTGACGGAGAAATGCCGGAAAGTTACAACAAAGCCGTACAGATGATTCTGGAAAGAGAGGATATTGACACTGGCAAAAGAAACGTGATCGTGACTCATCAGTTTTATACGGGTGCAGGAGAACAGACACAGACTTGTGAATCCGAGCGTTTTTCTGTGGGAGGGATTGACAATGTGGAGATCGCCCCTCTTCTGGTCTTTGACTATGCAGCGCTGGGACATCTGCACAGTGCTCAGAAAGTGGGAAAAGAGTGGATCCGCTATCCGGGGACACTTTTGAAATATTCTGTCAGTGAATGGAATCAGACGAAGGCGCTACATCTTGTAACAATGGGAGAGAAAGGAAAGGAAGTCCGTGTAGAGACTTATCCACTCCATCCGCTTCGGGATGTGAAAAAGTTCCACGGAACGATGGAGGAGTTGTTGAAAACTGTTCCGGAAGAAGCAAAAGATGACTATGTCAGTATTACGTTGACGGATGAGACAGATCCATATCGGCCAAAAGAACAGTTGGAACAGGTGTTTTCTCATATTTTAGAAGTGCGTATGGATAATTCCCGGACCAGACAGAGACTGCTTTCCGATGCAGAGGTGATACACATGGATTCGCCACTGGAGATGTTTGGTGAGTTTTTTCAGGAGATGCAGGGTCGGGCGCTCAGTGAAGAGGAACAGAAGGCAGTGCAAAAACTTGCAGAAGAGATGGAGGAAGAATAGATGAGGCCGATCAGATTGACGATGTCCGCATTTGGATCTTACAGTGGAGAAGAAACGATTGATTTTACGAAAATTGAAAATGGCTGTTTTCTGATCACAGGAGATACAGGCGCTGGAAAAACGACGATTTTTGATGCCATCACGTATGCACTTTATGGAAGGACAAGCGGCGGAAAGCGGGATGGAAATATGATGCGAAGTCAGTATGCAGATTCGGAAACGGATACGTATGTGGAGCTTTGCTTTTTGTACCGGGATCAGAAATATACTGTCAGGAGAAATCCGGAATATCTGCGTCCTTCCAGGAGAAAATATGCAGATGGAACCATAAAATTTGTGAAAGAGAGTGCAAAAGTCAGTTTCATTCTTCCCGATGGAAAGGAATTTCAGGGTAAGAAAAAAGAAAACGATCAGAAGATAGAAGAGATCATAGGCCTGGATGTCAATCAGTTCACCCAGATTTCCATGATCGCACAAGGTGATTTTTTGAAATTGCTGCATGCAGAATCCAAAGAGAGAAAGCAGATTTTTTCCAAGATTTTTCATACCAGGATGTTCTGGAATCTGCAGGAGAAGTTAAAAGAACAGGCAAAAGGACTTTCTGTTCAGCTGGAAAAAAATATCAGGGACTGCAAACGGGAAATGGAACAGGTGCAGGTGCAAGAAGACAGCGAAAAAGAGGAAGTATGGAGAGGGCTTCTGCAGATGGAGCTTCCGCCGGGGGAGGAAGTTCTGGATTGTGTGGAATTCTTTTTGCAGACAGGGACAGAAAAAGAAAAGCTGAGGGAAGCGGACAATGAACGGTTGCAGAAAAAGGTGGAAGAATTGCAGGCATTGATAAAAAGTATAGAAGAAACAAACCGTCTGTTTGCGCTGCAGGAGAAGACAAAGGAACAGCTGGAGATTTTGGAAGAACAGAAGGAGAAGGCAGGCGGGCTGAAACGACAGATCCGGGATGGAATCCGCGCACAAAAGGTGGCAGTCGTACAGGAGAGGATGGAACGGGTAAAAGAAGAATTGCGGCAGTTTATGGAAGAATCAGCCGCATTAGAAAAACAGTGGAGACAGAATGCAAAAGACGTGCAGTTCGCCCAGATTGAGTATCAGCAAAAAGAGGAAGAAAAACAACAAAGAGAACCGAAGCTTCAGGAACAGATCGTACGGCTGCAGGAAGTATTACCTCGTCTGGAACTGCAAAAAAAATTGAGAGGACAATATGAAAAAGCAGAAGCGGGAATGCAGAAATGCTTGAGAAATTGTCAAAAGAGTGTGCAGATATATGAAACGCTGTATCAGCAATATTTTGATGCGCAGGCAGGAATTCTGGCACAAAGTTTGAAAGAAGATACACCATGTCCGGTCTGTGGTTCTCTGGTACACCCACAAAAAGCGCAGCTGCCGAAAGAAACTCCCCAAAAAGAACAGGTAGAACAGGCCAAACAAATTCGGGATCAGGCGGAGAAAGAGAGAAGCCTGGCCATGGAGAAATTTCAGAGTATCAAGAGCCGTTTGGAATTTGAAGAATCCGCCATTGCAGCTGTTCTGGAAAAAGATGGGAAATATTCAGAGATATTGGAAGAAAGAGATGCGAAACAGATGTTGATCGAGACAGAGACAGCTTTGAAGCGGCTTCGCAGTCAATTTGAAAAAGCAGAAAAAAATTACCAGAAATTAAAACAGGATCACAGTAAAATGGAAGGGCAGCTGGAGATTCGCAGACAGCAGAAAATTCAGTGGAATAAGAAAGTGAAAGATGAGGAAGAATACTTCCGTAGAGAATTTGAAGATCAGAACTTTCAAAGCCTGGAAGAATATGAGCAGGCAAAGCAGTGGATCAAAGACCGGGAGGCAAAAGAAGAGAATCTGAAACGGTATGAATCTGCGCTGGTGGAGGTGACATCCCGTTATGAAACATTGATGCAGCAAACAGAAGGCAAGAAGATCCGGGAAGTATCAGTTTGTCAGCAAGAGCTGATGCAATACCAGGATCAGCTGCAAAAGGGACGGAAAATCTGTATGAACCTGCATACGCAAAATACGATCAATCAAAATGCAGGGGAGCATTTAAGAAAGTTGTTTGAAACCGTTCAGAATTTCAGGAGCCAATATGAAATGATCGGAAACTTAAGCCGCACGGCAAATGGAACATTGAGCGGAAGTGTCAAGCTGGATTTTGAGACATATGTCCAGCGAAAGTATTTCCGTCAGGTAATCTATGCAGCCAACGTCCGGCTTGCAAGGATGACAGAGCAGTCTTTTCTTCTGCAGTGCAGAGAGATGGAACACTTAAGCAGTCAGGGACAGGCGGGGCTGGATCTGGATGTTTACGATCTGGTCAACGATTCCGTGCGGGATGTAAAAACACTTTCCGGGGGAGAATCGTTTATGGCATCTCTGGCTATGGCGCTTGGGCTTGCGGACATCGTGCAGAATACAGCAGGAGCCGTCAGTCTGGAAACCATGTTTATCGACGAAGGATTTGGGGCTTTAGACGATGCCTCCAGAGAACGGGCAATCCAGATTTTAAAAGAACTGGCAGGCGAGAAAGGTCTGGTTGGAATTATTTCTCATGTAAATGAATTAAAGGAACAGATGGAATGGCAGCTGGCGGTGAAAAAGACAGAGCACGGCAGCCACGTAACATGGAATTTCATGGCATAGAAAATGAGGAAGTGATAAACATGAGAAAGGCGGTGATCCGGACAGGACTGTTGTTGGCTGTCTGGATGCTGGCAGTCCCTTGTTTTTATACGAGGGCAGAAGAGAAATCGAATGAACCTCTCTATACGGTGGTACTGGGAGACAGCATTGCAAAAGGATATGCAGGAAAAGATATTCCAGATTTGCGATGCTATGGTGAAATTGTGACAGAAACTCTGGCAGCAGACAGCGGACAGGAATTTGTATGCAGGAACTATGCAAAAAACGGGCTTGCAACCAGAGGACTCAATGAGAAAGTACTGTCGAAGAGTGCAGTCAGACAGGACCTGGAAAAAGCGGATGTGATTTTTCTTACAATGGGATCCAATGATTTACTGAACACATGCAAAGAAACAGCACGTGAAATTTTGCATACAAAAACAAAATTTCAAAGTGCTCAGGATGCCTTGCAGGAAATTGAGAGAAGGGTTCAGGAAAATCCTCTTTTGATCTTTCAAGTTATAGATGCACTTGCCAACTGGGATTATCAGGAGTTTGACACACAATGGAGAGCAGCAATGGAAACCATCTGTGAATGGAAAACAGATGGGGCACAGATTGTTGTAACCAATATTTATAATCCGGTTACCAATCTAAAACTTCCGGGAACTATGAATCAGGTTGTGGATGAAGTGATCCAGAATATGAATCAGATCATAGAAGGGTATTGTTCCAGATATGGATATCGGATTGCGGATCTGGCACAGTCTGATGTGACAGAGATGGTGCAAAAAGACGGGCTGCATCCCAATCAGCGGGGGCAGGAGCGGATTGCAGAGATCGTAAGAGAACAGATTGAAGGATATGAAAGGCATGCACCCAAACGTCCTGTGGATGCAAGTGTCAGAAAAGGCGACGAAGGCGAAGAGAAAGAAAACATATTTTTCATGGAATGGGGAATTTGGATTTTTCTGGTAATCCTGTTGTTGATTATTGTCGGATGCCGGCAGAAAAAGAGGAAGAGAAACAGGCATAAATAAAGTACAAAACTATATCACAGTTATAACACAAAAACTTCACAAAGTTCTGGTATCGTTTTTTCCGTGAGACAGGAAATTTCTGTAAAAACAGGGAGCAGGAGGACGAGATTTTGATAGAAGTAAAGAACCTTGTGAAAAAATACGGAGATCATATGGCCATAGACCACCTGAATTTTACGATTGAAAAAGGGAGGGTCTATGGCTTTTTGGGTCCTAACGGAGCCGGAAAATCTACGACCATGAATATTATGACCGGGTATCTTGGAGCCACAGAGGGAGAAGTGCTGATCGACGGGCATGATATTTTAAAAGAACCGGAAGAGGCGAAAAAGCATATCGGATACCTGCCGGAGATCCCGCCCCTGTATCTGGAGATGCGGGTGGAAGAATATCTGACGTTTGCGGCAGAATTAAAGGGAATCGCAAAAAAGCAGAGAAACCAGGTTGTCCGGGAGGCGATGCAGATGGCAAAGCTGGAAGAGGTCAGTGGGCGCCTGATCCGAAATCTGTCCAAAGGATATCGGCAGAGAGTGGGGCTTGCACAGGCGATTTTGGGATTTCCGGAGATCATCATCCTGGATGAGCCTACGGTTGGACTGGATCCCAAGCAAATCATAGAGATCCGGGAACTGATCCGGGATCTGGCGAAGAAGCATACGGTAATTTTAAGTTCTCATATTCTGGCAGAGGTACGGGAAGTGTGCGATTATATTCTGATCATCTCCAAAGGAAAGCTGGTGGCCAGTGACACACCAGATCGTCTGGAAGCTCAGATGAGCGGGGCGGAGACCGTGGAGATCCTTGCAAGAGCAGATGCGGATCTGGTGCGGGAGATCCTGCGGGAAATTGTGCAGATCAGAAACGCAGAGATTCAGGAACGGGCAGATGGAACCTGTCTGGCACAAATTACAGCAGAAGAAGGGACAGATATCCGGGAGACGGTATTTTTTGCATTTGCAAACCGTCAGTGTCCGCTGCTGTCCCTTCATACATCAAAGATCAGTCTGGAGGATGTATTTTTAGAGCTGACACAAAATGATGCCGTGGGAAAGGAGGAAGAAGCCCATGCTGGCAATTTATAAAAGAGAGCTGAAGGCCTATTTTCAGTCTATGACAGGATGTGTTTTCATTGCATTTCTGGTGATGTTTACCGGGATTTATTTTATGGCATACAACCTGAATGCAGGGTATCCATATTTTTCGTATACTTTGTCCGGTTCCCTGTTTGTATTCATTGTGGGGATTCCGCTTTTGACCATGCGCAGTTTTTCGGAAGAGCGCAGGAATAAGACCGATCAGCTTTTGTTGACAGCTCCGGTCAGTCTGACCCAGGTTGTATTGGGAAAATATCTGGCGATGGTCAGTGTGCTGGCAGTTCCAAATCTGATCTTCTGTCTGTTCCCGCTTTTGATCAAAATGCAGGGAAGTGCATATTTGCTGGTGGATTACAGTTCAATCGCAGTATTTTTCCTGTTGGGATGTGTATATCTGGCAATCGGGATGTTTCTGTCTGCGCTGACAGAAAGTCAGATCATTGCGTTTATCAGTACGTTTGGTATTTTATTGCTTCTGTATCTGTGGGACGGAATTCTGGCATTTCTTCCAACATCGTCACTCAGCGGACTGGTGGGAATTTGTCTGCTGCTGACGGTAGTGACCGCATACATTTATCATATGACAGGAAACTGGATGATGAGTGCAGGAATCGAAGGAATTGGTATGATGGCACTTGTGGTGACCTATGTGATCGATTCCAGTTGGTATGAAAATATCCTGACAAAGCTGTTGGGACGTCTGGCGCTTGCGGATGTGTTTACCAAGATCACATCCAGCAATCTGATCGATGTAAGCGGATTACTTCTGTATGTTTCCATCCTGGTAATTTTTGTATTCTTGACCATACAGGCAATTCAGAAGAGACGTTGGAGTTAGGAGGATTAGAAGATGCAGAAAATCAAACAGTTATTTCGATCATCCAGATCGAAAAACGGCTCCTACAGCGTAGGAATGACCGTGTTGGTGATCGCGATTATTGTGATCTTAAATCTGCTGGCAGGACAGATTCCGGAAAAATACAGGAATCTGGACGTGAGCAGTACAAAAATTTATGAGATTTCCAAGACCAGTAAAAAACTGCTGAAGAATCTGGAGCATAAGGTGAAATTTACAGTTCTTGCAGATCAGGCACAAACGGATGAAAGGATTGTAACATTTCTGAGTAAATATGCGGGACTGTCATCGAAACTTTCTGTAGAATGGATCGATCCGGTGCTGCATCCATCTGCACTGCAGGAGTATGAGGCGTCGGAAAACAGTATCGTGGTCTCCTGTGAGGACACGCAAAAGAAAGAAATCGTTTCCTTTCAAGATATTATCGTGATGGATATGGCGTCCTATTATTATACGGGATCAGCGTCCGAGGTGTCTTTTGACGGAGAAGGACAGCTTAGCAGTGCGGTTCATGCAGTGACAAGTGAAGAGGTCAATAAGATCTATCAAACTTCCGGCCATGGAGAAATGACATTATCTTCGACGATCCAGGAATTACTGGAAAAAGGAAATTATACAGTAGAAGGAGTCAACACGGTGATGAAACCGGAAATCCCAAAAGACTGTGAATTGCTTCTGATCAATGCGCCGTCTTCGGATCTGACGGAAGATGAGAAGACTGCCATTGAAGAATATTTAAAAAATGGCGGCGATGCGATGCTTCTTCTTGGAGACACCAACAGTACCGAGCTTCCAAATCTGGCAAGTCTGATGAAGATTTACGGAATGGAAGGGGCAGAAGGGTATGTCGCAGATACAAAACGGAGTTATCAAAATAACTATTACTGCTTCTTCCCGGAACTTTCCGTTTCCGGCGATCTGGCCGAAAATCTGGAATCCCATATGACACTTTTGCTCAATGCTCATGGGATGCAGCTGACAAAACCGGAGCGGGAGAGCATTTCTGTCCGGGAGTTTATGACCACATCAGATGCCGGGTATGCAGTAACACAGGAGAGTCAAAGTGAAGCTGGGCAGTATGTGCTTGGGGCAGTCGCAGAGGAAGGAGAATCCCGGTTTACCGTGATCAGTGCAGGAAGTTTGATTGCCCAGCAGATCACAGATACCTTTCCTCAGCTGGAGAATACCACGCTGTTTCTAAATGCCGTAGCGGCTAATTTTGAAGGAATGGAAAATCTGTCTATCGAGGCGAAGAGTCTGACACCGGTTTATAATACCATGCAGCATGCAGACTGGCTGAGTATCCTGGTTATTTTTATTTTGCCGTTGGGAATTCTGGCGATTGGATTTGGAACCTGGATGAAACGAAGAAAAGCATAAAAAGAGGTGGAGAATACGCATGAATCAGAAAAAGAAAAAAACGCTGGTTTGCCTGGCAGGGATTTTGATCTTGTTGCTTTTCGTCTATGCCGGTATCATATTTTTCCAGGATCATCAGGAAAAGGGACGAAAAAAAGAGACAGAAGCGCAGAAAATCTATGTCACAGATTTGAAAGGTATTTCCGATATCCAGTATGATGTGGGAAATGGTCGGATCCATCTGACAAAGGAAGACGACGTCTGGTATGATGGGGAAGACCCTGATTTCCCACTGGCACAGAGTTATCCAAAACAGATGGAAGATACGTTGGAAAAGCTGCAGGCAGAACGAAAACTGGAAGAGGGAGATACCCTGGAAGAGTATGGGCTGCAAGACCCGGTTTATACAGTGAATTTGACGGATACAGACGGGAAAAAGACGACACTTTATTTTGGAAATACAACGGGAGATTCTTATTACGTGACTCTCGATGAGAAAACAGAAATTTATACCGTAAAAAATACGGTGATCACAGATCTGTCCTATACCATGGAGGAGATGGCACAGCTGGATGTATTCCCTGCGATTGGCAGCGGAAACTTGAAAAAGGTTACGATTTTGCAGAACGGAAAAACGACGGTGTACGATTCTGAAAAAGAAGAGGATGAAACAGCCATTGCAGCGATCGCAGGCGGTCTGGGGGCAGTGACTCTGACAGATGTGGCAGAGTATTCCGCAGCACAGGAAGATCTGGCGCGGTATGGATTGGATGAAAAGAGCCGGATCATGGAAACGGTTGTTTATACGCAGGATACAACAGAAAAAGAACTGACGGTCTATCTTGGGAAAGAAGATGGAAATGGAGCGCGATATCTGATGCTTTCGGATTCAAAAATCGTATATCGCGTGGAATCAGAAAAGTGTAGAAATATGTTGAATCAAAATACAGAGTCTTAAAAGAAAGACGGTAAAATTTATAGTAATTTAAGGATTGCTTTCTTGACAGGGGAAGAAAAACGAGAGAAAATACTTTCTATATTTAAGAAAAGGCGGTAATGCAGACGATGAAAGAAAAATTGATGAGATTTATGCAGGGAAGATATGGCGTGCTGGATGCGTTTGGAAAATTTCTGCTCATCGCAGGACTGGTGCTGGCTTTTGTATTGCAGTTGCTGGCAGGCGATCATATGATCGGTGTGGTATTTTATCTGTTAGGCTGGGCATGTCTCATTTATGCGTATTTTAGGATGTTTTCCAGAAACGTGAGAAAACGTTATGACGAAAATGTCCGATTCCTGAATAAGACAGCCAGGATACGGGGATTTTTCAAAGGTCAGAAAAATCTTATGGCACAGCGAAAAGAGTATCATATCTACACCTGTCCCGGATGTAAACAGAAGATTCGGATTCCAAAAGGAAAAGGGAAGATTGAGATCCGGTGTCCAAAATGCGGCGCTACTTTTATTAAAAAGAGTTGAGATCTGATTTCCGTACGGGAAAAGAGTATAAGGGGAGCGAACCCAAAGAAATGACAGATTCATATAGTATATTGGGAATCTCCAGAGAGGCTTCCAATGAAGATATTAAAAAGGTATATCGGGCATTGAGCAGAAAGTATCACCCGGATGTGAATATCAGCAGCAATATGTTTCGGCTCCGTCATATTCACCAGAAAATGGTCCGATTGTAAATGGTGTATCCTATGATCAGCAGTTTATCTGGCAGCATTTTGAAAACATCATTCAGGTAGCCAAAACGCTTGTGATAGATGAAGATCTTGTGAAGCAGTGCGAAGAAAAACAATATAAATTAGATCCTGTTTTAGTAGGAAAAGATGGACAAGTCTGGAAGATCAGGTTTTTTCGATTCTTTGGAATCTTCCGGGATGTGAATTTATATGGGCTTCCAAAGCTTCATGTATCGGATCTGTGGATCCGTCCACAATTATGACACAGAAAATAATCAGGCATCCATGGAAATCGCATTCCATATGACGAAAGAAGAGACCGTATCTTATGCGGATGCCAAAGTAGAAGTATGTCTGAGGGATGAGGGAAAACTGCTCAAAAAAGTAGCATTTCCAGTGTCCGAACAGTTTGCAGGAGCTTTTAAAATTGCAGAGTCCGTCACACTCTGGAGCTGTGAGAATCCCAAATTGTATCAGGTGGAAATCCGTATTTTTGATGGACAGGGAAATCTGATGGAAGTGATTCCTTATCCGGTGGGCTTTCGAATTATTGGTCTGGAGAATGGCATCATCAAATTGAATAGAGAAACCCATAGAGAGTGGGGTATCATGCGAGCATCAGATCTGATGCTCGTGTGGCACCCTCTTTTTATGAAATTTATTGAAAAATAGTAAATCTGTAAATTACAAAAAAGACATCCGATTTCTCGAATGTCTTTCATCTAGTGCGGAAGAAGAGACTTGAACTCTCACAGGATTAACTCCCACTAGAACCTGAATCTAGCGCGTCTGCCATTCCGCCACTTCCGCGTTTCTTGTCGGCTGTCCGCCTGACAAAATGTATATTACCATAGTGGAATAGATTTGTAAACCCCTAAATTCAAAAAAATTAAAATTTTTTTATTTTTTTGAATTGTTTGTGTTATTTCGTCATTTCTGCAATGCCGTTTCTGCCAGCTTCATCTTCTTCATTTCCCGTGAGATTAAGAATACTGATGTAAGAAACGCAATGGCATCTGCTATAGGTCCGGCAAACATGATTCCGTCGATCCCCCAGAACACAGGCAGGATGAAAAGCAGTGGGATCAGGAAGAATACCTGACGCGTCAGAGAGAGCAGCATTCCTTTGAGTGGTTTTCCGATGGCGGCAAAGAAATTGGAAGATAACAGCTGTACCCCATTGAAAAGCACCATAAACAGAAAGATCCGCATGAATTTGACGGCAAATTCAAAATAAAGAGCATCGCCCGTTCCGAACAGGGAGATAATCTGTCTTGGACGGAACTGGAAGAGAAGAAAGCCGATTAGTGATACGATCAGATTGTACCGGATCGCCAGTTTATAAATTTCCCGGACACGTCCGTATTGTTTTGCGCCGTAATTGAATCCGATGATGGGCTGAGTCCCCTGGGAGATCCCGATAATGACTGCCAGAAGGATGGCGTTGGTTTTCATGACGATCCCGCAGGCTGCCAGGGGGATTTCTTTTCCATAAGGAGAAAGGGCTCCATAGTAGGTCAGGGAATTGTTCAGCACAATCTGGACAAATGTGATCGCTACCTGATTTAAGCTGTTGCTCATACCAAGGGAAGCGATTTTGAGGCAGCGTGTTTTCTGAAGCCGGAAATGATGGGATTTTAACTCCACGTTCCGGAAGCGTTTCAGATAACTTACAGCGACCAGACAGGAGATGATCTGCCCGATGATCGTTGCCCAGGCGGCTCCTGCAACTCCCAGTTTGAATACAAAAATAAAGATGGGATCCAAAATGGTATTGATGATGGCACCGATCAGCATACAAAGCATAGAAAATTTCGGACTTCCGTCAGCTCGGGCCAGATTGCTGATCCCGTTGTTGATGATCAGAAAGGGCATTCCGATGGCTGTGATCCGGGTGTAATCCACAGCGTAAGGCATGATCTCGCCGGTTGCTCCAAATGCAGTGAGCAGCGGAACTAAAAAGAGTTCGATCAGTACGGCATAGAGGATCCCGAAGAGGAGCATCATGGTAAATGCAGTTCCGACAATCTGAGCAGCATTCTCTTTTTCACCAGCCCCAAGATTCAGAGAAAACAGTGAGGCACTTCCGATACCGATCAGAAGCGCGATGGCAAGAGAGATGGTGGTCAGAGGAAATGCAACATTCGTGGCTGCATTTCCAAGATAGCCAATTCCCTGACCGATAAATACCTGATCAACGATGTTGTATAAAGAGCTGACAAGCATGGCGATGATACTTGGAACTGCAAAAGACTTTAAAAGCTTGGGCAATTTTTCATATCCCAGTGGATTTCCTTTTTGTATGGAATTCATATAAATCTCCTTTCTGAAACTGTTTACATTTTATTATAGAGCAAAAAAATTTTGTGTGCAAGATGGAGCAAAGTATATAAAATTTCTACAATGCTTCCAAGGTTATTACACTGTAAATCGAAAAAAGTCCATATTAGTATGTAAGAGTGATGGCAGCAGGCAGTGCGATGGTATTTATTCCAATTGCATACATCATAAATAGAGTGTATCAGGTTCTTTCTTTGGATGAGTAATTGACTAATAATCTAGAAAAATCTATTTCCCGACTACTTAATTGCCAGTTGTGTTGTAAAATGTGCAAGTTATGTAGAAAATCTCAAAAAGAGAAAGAAATGTGATAAGGTGTGGACATAGAAAGCCGGCCATAGGGGGCAGGTTCGCATACGAGGAGGTGAGAAAAGTCATGAACTGGTGGGTGGAAAAATGGAAGTGTTTTGCAACGAAACATCCAAAACTTGCGAAATGGGTATATCAGATTGCATTCTTTTTTGTATTCAGCATGGGGGTAACCATTGTCCAGTACTTATTTTTTACATTTATGCCAGGTATCCTTGGAGAAAAATTGGCGGGAACAGAGTTTATGTGGCCACAGATACCTATGAAGATAGCAGGTGTGGAGTTCACATGGAGTTTATTAGGGTATAATGTATTGAGAGATGCATCCGGTGCGGTTCTGATCGGTGGTGGTCTTGGATATTTTATCAGTTATGAAACGGGATCGTTTGTTGCGCAGTGCATCAATTTTCCGCTGCAGAGAAATATTACTTTTAAAAGCCATGGAAATCCGGTATATCAGGCAATGTGGTATTTTATAGCGTGGATTTTGATCTCACTGATCTGCAATGGTTTTAATAATCTGTGGATGCCGATTGCATCTGCATGGGTTCCGCCGGCAATATATAATATTCTTGTGACATTTGTTACAGGAGGTGTGTCCATGGTTATCTTCTTCTTTGTATTTAAGATCATCTTTCCAGAAGGAGAAGCAAAGAAGTAGTATAAAAGCAAGAACGTAAAAGGAGAAAAGGGTATGAAAGAGAAGAAAGGATGGAGTGTTGAAAGAATTGCAAAAACAGCAGTTTTGACGGTAGGAATTTTGGTTGTGATTGCAATTATCGCATCACTGATTTTTCCAAATCCAATAGGAGCAAATGTAAGACTGATCACAAGATTGATTTTTGCAGGAACAGTAGTGACTGCGGTTTTCATTCTTGCAATGTGGATTTACCGGGCAAGAAAAAATAAGAGAATACTGAAGATTTTTTCAGCATTGTTGTGTATTGTGTTGGCACTTGTGATTGTGATCAATCTGGCAGTTATGAACTTTTATGTAATGATCAATCAGTTCCTGCATAGAAATACAGCAGATCCGGAAACTGTTGTCAACGAGACACAAGTGGCAAGGGAAGTAACAGAACAGATTGAGGAAGAAGGTCTGGTATTGCTCAGAAATGAGAATAAAGCACTTCCTATGACAGAAACAAAAGCAAACGTATTTGGATTCGCATCCGATGCGATCATCTATGGCGGATCCGGATCCGGAGCGGCAGATGAGAGTAAAAATGTAAACTTAAGTACTGCGCTTGAGAATGTAGGAATTGAAGTAAATGAAGAACTAGCAGAGTTCTATAAAACAAAAAATGATGAAGCCAAGGCAAAAAATGGAGTTACAATCGCGTTAAGTGACTATAGTGTCAAAGAACCTTCGGTAGAAGACTATGAAAACGGACTTCTTGAAAATGCAAAAGAGTTTTCCGACACAGCAATCGTCGTGTTTGGCCGTGCCGGCGGAGAGGGTGCCGACATGCCAATGGATATGGGTGCGTATGAAGGCGGTACAGAAGGAAGACATTATATGGAATTGACAGAGAATGAAGAAGCAATGTTTGACATGGTAAAGGAAAATTTTGAAAAAGTAATCGTGTTGATCAACTCTTCTTCTCCAATGGAACTGGGATTTCTTGAAAATGAGAAGGTAGATGCAGCAATGTGGATCGGAGGACCGGGATCCGTTGGATTACAGGGGGTTGCCAATGCACTTTGCGGAGAAGTCAATCCTTCCGGACGTTTGGTGGATACTTATGCATATGATGCAACTTCAAGTCCGGCATATATGAATATTGGGGATTTTACTTATACAGGGACAGAACATGAAAACGGCGGTATGCTTGGTGGTGTGGCACCATACAAATTTATGAATTACCAGGAAGGTATTTATGTGGGATATCGTTATTATGAAACGGCTGCACAGGATGGTTATATCAATTATGAAGAAACAGTGCAGTATCCATTCGGATATGGTCTGTCATACACAACATTTGAACAGAAAATGGGGGCACTTTCAACAGAGGGAGATGCTGTCAGCGTTGATGTTACAGTCACAAATACAGGAAATGTTCCTGGCAAAGAAGTAGTTCAGTTATACTATACGCCACCGTATACAAAAGGCGGAATTGAAAAATCACATGTTGTTTTGGCAGCATTTGATAAAACTGAGGAATTAAAACCAGGTGAAAGTCAGACGCTTACATTGTCTTTCCAAAAAGAAGACATGGCAAGCTACGATTATAAAGAAGCAAAAGCTTATGTTCTGGAAAAAGGTGATTATGCGATCAAATTGATGAAAAACAGTCATGATGTGATTGATCAGCGTACATATAAAGTAAACGAAACAGTCGTAAACAGAGAAAGTGATCTGGTGGAAGCAACAAATCAGTTTGATGATGTGGCAGGAGATATTGCTTATGTCAGCCGTGCAGACTGGGCGGGCACTATGCCAAAAGAAAAGGCGAAAGATCAGGTGCCATCCGAGGAAGTTCTGAAAGCATTGCAGAACACAGAAGTGGAAACAGATCCGGATGCAGAGGATATAGTATTTAAAAAACATGGGCTGACACTCAAAGATGTAAAAGGCTTAGAATATGATGATCCGAAATGGGAGCAGTTATTAGAGCAGTTATCCATTCAGGATATGGAACAGTTAATCGGAATGAGTGGGTGGCAGTCAGTTCGTATCGGATCTGTAGGAAAACCGGAAGTACTGGATGTAGACGGACCGGCAGGTTTGAATGGATTGATCAACGGAACAAAAGGAAATCAGTATACAAGTGCGGTTGTGGTTGGGTCTACATGGAATACAAAATTGCCGGAAGAATTTGGTAAGGCGTTGGGAGATGAAGCTTATGCAAATAAAGTATCTGGAATTTACGGACCGGCTATGAACATTCATCGTACACCGTTTAGCGGAAGAAACTTCGAATATTATTCAGAAGATGGTCTGTTATCCGGAAAAATGGGAGCAGCTATGGTTCGCGGCTGCAATGAGAAAAATGTGTACACTTATATCAAGCACTTTGCGTTAAATGATCAGGAGACAAATGCAATCGGTGGTGCAAACTGGTGTAATGAGCAGGCGATGAGAGAACTTTATCTGAAACCGTTTGAGCTTTCTGTAAAAGAGGGCAAGTCAAAAGCGATCATGACTACATGGAGCCGCGTAGGAGCAACCTGGGCAGGTGCAAGCAAACCATTGCTTCAGAATGTATTGAGAGATGAATGGGGATTTGAAGGTTTTGTCATCACAGATAATGCAATGATGGGAGATTTCCAGAATGCAGATCAGGGAATTGCAGCGGGAAATGATATGATGCTGAGTTCTACTCAAAAAGAAATCACTATCGATGAAACAGCAGAAGGACGTCAGATGATGAGAAAAGCATGTCATAACATTTTATATGTCGTTGCAAACAGTAATGCGCTTGAACATGCAAGACCGGGAGTACCGGGATGGATTTATGTATATGTTGCTTTCGATGCTGTCATGTTAGGATTGATTGCACTCGGATTTATGGGATGTACGAAAAAGAAAAAAGTAAAAAAAGAAAAATAGCCGGTATGTCGAATCGGTTATAGAGGGGCATCAGGAGTGAGCCCCTCTTTTTGCTTTCTCCATTTATGATGTCAAAACAACCAGTTGTGCAGAAATCTCCCCGTTTTTGCAGATTTGTGGTAAAGTAGTTTTCAGAAAATGAGAGACAAAGAATTGAAAGGTGAAAGATATGAAACACGCAGAAATCATTGCAAAAATGACAATGGAAGAAAAGGCGGCGATATTAAGTGGAGCATCTGAATGGGAATCCAGAAAAATCAATCGGTTGGGGATTCCAGCAGTATTTTTTCAGATGGTCCTCATGGAGTGAGAAAGCAGGAAGGAGAAGGTGATCACCTTGGACTGAATGCGTCCGTGCCGGCAACTTGTTTTCCCACAGCAGCTACGATTGCCAATAGTTGGGATGAAACGTTAGGAGAAGAGATTGGCAAAGCACTGGGAGAAGAGGCTTCGGTATTGGGTGTGGATGTGTTGCTGGGACCAGGATTAAATATCAAACGCAGTCCATTATGTGGGAGAAACTTTGAATATTTTTCGGAAGATCCGTATCTGGCAGGAAAGATGGCAGCATCTTATGTGAGAGGAATCCAGAGTCAAGGTATTTATGCTTGTCCGAAACATTTTGCGGTCAATAGCCAGGAACTCCGCCGAATGGCAATGAATTCTGTACTGGATGAACGAACGCTGCGCGAAATGTATCTAACAGGGTTCGAGATTGCAGTGAAAGAAGGTCATGCCAAATCCATTATGACCAGTTACAATGAAGTCAATGGGGTTTATGCAAATGAAAATGAACATCTGTTAAAAGAAATTTTAAGAAATGAATGGAAATTTGATGGAATTGTTGTTACAGACTGGGGTGCGTCCAATGATCACGTAAATGGGGTGGCTTGTCGTTCCAATCTGGAAATGCCTGCTCCGGGGCTGGACGCTGCACGTGAAATTTTAGCAGCAGTAGAGGCAGGGAGACTTTCTATGGAAGAACTGGATCAATGTATAGACGATCTTTTGGATGCAGTACTGACATTGGAGAAAAACAGAAAAGACCGTAGACAGGATTTCGATAGAGAAGAACATCATAGATTGGCAAAAAAAGCAGCAAGTGAGAGCATCGTGATGCTAAAAAATGAAGAAAAACCATTTCCGTTGCTTCCACTGCAGGAAAATGTAACAGTAGCATTGATTGGAGATTTCGCTTTCGTTCCACGCTATCAGGGGGCAGGATCATCTCTGGTAAATCCAACGAAAACAGAAACGATGGAACAGATGATGGAACATTATCCGATTCAGTGCATTGGTACAGCAAAAGGATATCAAAGAACAGGAGAATCAGATGACGTACTGAAGCAGGAAGCTGTGAAGCTTGCAGAAAAGGCAGATATTGTAATCTACTGTTTTGGTTTGGATGAGTTGAGTGAATCAGAAGGTCTGGATCGTACGCATATGCGAATTCCACAGAATCAAGTGGAGCTTCTGGAGTCGATGGCAAAGGTCAATTCTAATATTGTAGGAGTATTGAGTGCCGGCTCTGCAATCGAGATGCCATGGCATGCCTGCTGCCGAGCTCTGCTGCATGGATATCTTGGAGGACAGGCTTCGGCAAGTGCAATGCTGGATGTATTGATCGGAAAAGTTAATCCTTCTGGAAGATTCAGTGAGACATACCCGATCCGCTATGAAGATACACCGGCATTTCAATATTTCCCAAGTACAGAGCGAAATTCAGAATATAGGGAAGGACTGTTTGTAGGGTATCGCTATTATGACACAAGCAAAGTGAGAGTACAGTATCCGTTTGGATACGGCCTGTCATATACATCTTTTGAGTATTCCGACTTGAGAGTGACAGGGGATGGAGTTGAATTTGTGCTGACCAATACTGGAAAAATGGATGGTTCAGAGGTCGCGCAGATGTATATGTCTGCACCAAAAGGAAAGATTTTTCGTCCGGATAAAGAATTGAAAGGTTTTACAAAAGTATTTCTGAAAGCAGGAGAACATAAGAAAGTACAGATTCTATTTGATGATAAGACATTCCGCTACTGGAATGTGAAGACTGACAGATGGGAAATCGAAGGAGGTATCTACGAAATCTGTATTGGAGCCAGCGTGTTGGATATTCGTCTTACAGAGAAGCTGGAGATAGAAGGAACAACTCCAGCGGATTTGTATGATTCTGAGAAAATACCATCGTATTTTTCCGGAATGATTCGAAATGTCCCAGATGCAGAATTTGAAGTGCTGCTGGGGCATTCCATCCCGGATGGAAAATGGAGCGGTGAATTGGGAATGAATGATGCCATCTGTCAGATGTATTATGCGAAGAGTGCTCTGGCAAGAGGAATTTATAAGATGCTTACAAAGCTGAAGAAGAAAAGTGAGGAAAAAGGAAAACCAGATTTGAATATCCTGTTTATTTACAATATGCCATTCCGCGGAATTGCAAAGATGACACATGGTGCAGTCAGTATGAAAATGGCAGAAGGAATGGCAGAAGCAGTCAATGGACATTTTATAAAAGGAATGGGGAAGGTGATCAGAGGTTTTTTTGCAAACCGCAAAGCGAATAAAGAATACGAGAAAAAGCTGGAATCTGGAAAATAGAGATATGGAGCATAAAAGAGGAGAAAGCATAAAAACTTTCTCCCTTTTTGCCTCTCTCTAAGTATCCAGCGGGATCAGCACCTGCAAAGTAAACCAATGGTCTTTCGCATGAAGTGTCATGGAACCACCATATTTTTGCGCTGCGTGCTGGATACTTTTTAATCCGTAGCCGTGATACTCGGCACTTTGTTTTGTTGTAGATGGAAGTTGATCCGATTTTAAATGAAGTATTGTATCGGTATAGTTTTCACATTGAATCATCAACAGCTGATTTTTTTGATACATAGACAGCGTGATCAGTCGTTTTTCCGGGTCGTCGAATTGAGAGACACATTCAATGGCATTATCCAGTGCATTTCCAAAAATAGAACAGATATCTTTGACGTGCATGAAAGAGATTAGTTTGCCGTCTGCCATGCAGGTAAAAGTAATGTGTTTTTGCATACAATAGGTACTTTTGGTTGTCAAAACCACATCCAGTACACTGT
>Snoopy_p1__coassemble_172_pt1 | contig 69993 bp, 68 predicted proteins | sample Snoopy_p1__metabat2_high_PE_024 | metagenome-assembled genome bin Snoopy_p1
GGAATACAAATTTGTTGTCAAATTGTTGTCAAAGAAAATTTTTGTTGTCAAATTGTGAAGTATTTTTACTCACTTAGTACAATTTTGCTCCTGCCGGAATGTGATCATCCAGGATCAGAACATTCAATCCTTCTCTTCCTTCTACAAGGTGTGTAGCGGAGATGATCATACCGCAAGAATCAATTCCCATCATCTTACGTGGTGGAAGGTTTGTGATTGCAAGCAATGTCTTTCCAACCAGTTCTTCTGGCTCATAATAATCGTGAATTCCGCTTAAAATCACACGATCTACGCCACTTCCGTCGTCTAATACGAACTTCAGAAGCTTCTTAGATTTTGGAACTGCTTCACATTCTTTTACCTTTACAGCACGGAAATCTGACTTGCTAAATGTATCGAAATCAACCATGTCTTCGAATAATGGTTCTACTTCTACATTAGAGAAATCAATCTTTTCTGCCATGTCAGATGTAGCGGTAAATGTTGCAACAGATTTTGCCGGAGCAGACTGTGCAGCATTGTTAGCTTCATTCTTTGCGGCTCCCATGCTCTTCATTGTCGGGAACAACAGTACATCTCTGATCGCTGCACTGTTTGTCAGCAGCATACACATTCTGTCGATTCCGAATCCGATACCACCTGTCGGAGGCATACCGATCTCCAGTGCGTTCAGGAAGTCTTCGTCTGTTGTGTTTGCTTCATCGTCTCCCTGCGCCAGCAGTTCTTCCTGTGCTTTAAAACGTTCTCTCTGATCGATTGGATCGTTCAGTTCGGAGTACGCATTTGCCATCTCCCATCCGTTCATAAAGAACTCAAAACGTTCTGTATATTCCGGATTCTCTGGCTTTTTCTTCGTCAACGGAGAGATCTCGATTGGATGATCCATTACAAATGTAGGCTGAATCAGATGCTCCTCTGCAAATTCCTCGAAGAAGAGTGCAAGAATGTCACCTTTTTTATGACGTTCTTCAAATTCTACGTGATGCTCTTTTGCAAGTGCTCTTGCCTGCTCCAGTGTCTCCACTTCATTCCAGTCTACACCTGCATATTTCTTCACTGCATCTACCATTGTAATTCTCTCAAATGGTTTCCCCAAATCCATCTGCACACCATTGTACTCGATCACCGTTGTGCCAAGTACTTCCTGTGCAACATGGCGGTACAGATTCTCTGTCAGATCCATCATTCCGTTGTAATCTGTATATGCCTGGTAAAGCTCCATCAGCGTAAATTCCGGGTTATGTCTTGTATCAAGTCCTTCGTTACGGAATACACGTCCAATCTCGTATACGCGCTCCATTCCTCCAACAATCAGTCTCTTTAAGTACAGTTCCAGAGAAATACGAAGTTTGAAGTCCTCATCCAGTGCATTGAAGTGTGTCTCGAACGGTCTTGCCGCAGCACCACCGGCATTGGATACCAGCATTGGTGTCTCGACTTCCAGGAATCCCTGTCCATCCAGGTATCTTCTGATCGCACTTAAAATCTTAGAACGATTGATAAATGTCTGCTTTACATCCGGATTCATGATCAGATCCACATATCTCTGACGGTAACGGATATCTGTATTCGTCAGTCCGTGGAATTTCTCCGGCAAAATCTGAAGGCTCTTGGACAACAATGTAACAGAAGACGCATGGATGGATTTTTCTCCTGTCTTTGTCTCAAACACTTCTCCTGTGATTCCGATCACATCGCCGACATCCATCTTTTTGAACTCTTTATAAGACTCTTCTCCAATACTGTCTCTTGCAACGTAAGACTGGATATTCCCCTGTAAATCCTGTACGTTACAGAAAGAAGCTTTTCCCATCACACGTTTAGACATCATACGTCCTGCGATGGAAACTTCTTTTCCTGCAAGTTCTTCAAAATTCTCTTTAATCTCCAGACTATGATGTGTCTGATCATATTTTGTAATCACAAATGGATCTTTTCCATTTGCCTGCAAATCCGCCAGTTTTTCACGGCGAACTTTTCTCAACTGATTCAAATCTGGTTCCTGCTGTGCTTTTTTCTGCTGTTCGGACACGATATTTTCTCCTTTCTCTTCTGGCATCGGGTACATTTTTTATATTCCCTAAATGCGAATGAAGACCCCTTGTAAGAAAGGGGCCTGGTTTCTCCTACATAGAACGGCTGATATCAAGTACTTTGTACTGGATCACGCCTGCCTGTGTTTCTACATCTACAGTCTCTCCGACTTTTTTACCCATCAGAGCCTGACCAACCGGTGACTCATTGGAAATTTTTCCTTCCAGACTGTTGGCTTCTGTAGAACCTACAATGTTGAATTCCATTTCTTCATCAAATGTGATATCAAATACTTTGACTTTACATCCAACATTGATCTTGTCGAAATCTACTTCATCCTCTACTACAACTTCTGCATTTTTCAAAATGCTTTCCAATTCTTCAATACGTGCTTCGATATCTCTCTGCTCGTCTTTTGCCGCATCATACTCTGCGTTCTCGGAAAGGTCTCCCTGTTCTCTGGCTTCTTTAATCTTTCCTGCCACTTCTTTACGTTTTACAACTTTCAGATTTTCCAGCTCATCTTCCAATGCTTTCAATCCTGCATAAGTAAGTAATTTTTTCTTTGCTTCTGCCATGTCTATCTGCTTCCTTTCTTTCCTGATCTCACTCTTTTATCTTAAACTTTATCTGCGGCTTCTCCCCTGATTTTACAGGATATTTCAGCCTGTCCATGTATCTATTTCAAGTATATTTCACAATTTCAATATTATACTCAATCGTTATAACGATGTCAAGAGATTTTCCAGTTCTGCGTAGCTCTCCACCTGGTTGATCTGATCCCTCAGACGGGCGGCTCCATGCAGCCCTTTGGTGTACCATGCCACATGTTTTCGCATCTCCCGGATCCCGGTAAAATCACCTTTATATTCAATCTGTAATTTCGCATGTCGCAACATGGTTTTTTTGATTTCCTCGACATCAGGTCTGTCAGGAAGTTTCCCTGTTTTTTCATATTCCAGAAGCTCCGAAAAAATCCACGGATTTCCTTGTGCTCCTCTAGCAATCATCACGCCGTCACATCCGGTCTGTTTTCGCATCGCGATCGCCTGTTCCCCGGAAGTCACATCTCCGTTTCCGATCACCGGAATTGAAACTGCCTCTTTGACCTGACGAATAATCTCCCAGTCCGCTTTTCCGGAATAATACTGTTCTCTTGTTCTTCCATGTACCGCCACTGCTGCTGCCCCTGCTTCCTCAATAATCTTGGCAATTTCCACAGCATTGACATGCTCATCATCAAACCCTTTACGAATCTTAACCGTAACCGGTTTTTTAATCGCTTTTACAGTGGCACTGACCAGTTCATATACCAATTTGGGATTTTTCATTAATGCAGATCCTTCCCCATTGCGCACAACTTTCGGCACCGGACACCCCATATTGATGTCCAGAATGGAAAATGGGCGTTCTTCGATCCGTTTTGCCATCTCACTGACGATTTTGGGATCCGATCCAAACAACTGCAGTGACACCGGCACTTCCTTCGGATGGATCTGGAGCAGATTTTCCGTATTTTTATTATTGTAGAAAATTCCTTTTGCACTGACCATTTCCATGCACAGAAGCCCTGCTCCCTGCTCCTTGCACAACAAGCGAAATGGCAGGTCTGTTACGCCTGCCATAGGTCCGAGCACATAGGAATTTTCCAGTAATACATTTCCAATTTTTAACTGTTTCATTTCCACACTCTAACTTTCTTTTTTCTCTTTTGAACTATTCTTCATCCAGCTCCACATCTTCTCCCAGATAAAACACTTTATAGAACAATTCCAGCGATTCGAACAGTTCCTGTTTTGTCTGCTGCAGCTGTTTGATCTTTAAAACGCTTCCGATCTCATCAAATGAAAAATCATTTTCTTCATGATCGACCCGAAGTTCCAGATTTCCATCTTCATCATAAATGACCATCAAAATGCCGCCCACATCTTCTGTATAGAGCACGCACATAATATTTAATTCCTGTTTGATGGTCTCCGGCAGCATCTCAAACTCTGGATTCAGATAATATTTCTGTTCATAAGAATTCGCCGCACAAAGTACAATTTCTTCCATGATCTCTTCCCTTCTATACATAACCATATACGCCGCGCACGGATACTTCTCCGGCATACACAGCAACTTCACTTCCATCTTCTTTTTTGACCAGCAGTTCTCCCTCTGCGTTGATCCCCAGCGCCATTGCCTGCCAGTCTCCGCCAGGTTCCAGGATGCGCACTTCTTTCCCGCAATTTACCAGAAGCTGATTATACTCATTTTGCATTCCCGACAAATCTTCCGTCTGCAGAAACTGTTCGTACGCCTCTTCAAAACGCTTCATCACAGAAGCGATCAATGTGCTTCGCTTCATCGATTTTCCCAGTTCTATCTGCAGAGAGGATGCGGTCTTTTGGAGTTCCTGTGGAAACTCTGTCACATTAGTGTTGATCCCGACTCCAATGACTACATAATTGATATAATCAATCTCTGCGCTCATCTCTGTCAAGATTCCGCAGATTTTCTTTCCGTTGATTACCAAGTCATTGGGCCACTTGATCTGCACGCCCAGCCCGGTTTGTTCCCACAATGCATTTGCTACTGCGTATGCCATTACAAGAGTGAGCATCGGCGCTTTTACAGGCAAAATCTCCGGTCGGAGCAACAGGGACATATAAATGTTCCGGTCTGCAGGAGACTCCCAGGATCTTCCCCTCCTGCCTTTTCCTGCACTTTGTTTTCCCGCCGCCACAAGAGTTCCATGAGGCGCCCCAGCTTCTCCCAGCTGCTTGGCACGGATGTTGGTGGAATCTGTCTCTGCAAAATAATGCACTTCCTGTCCTGCCCAGCAAGTCTCCATCTGACTGAGGATTTCCTCCCTGGAAAGAATATCCGGCAGACTCACAAGACGATACCCTTTATTTCTCACTGCTTCTATCTGATATCCTTCTTCCTGCAGCTGTTTGATCACTTTCCAGACAGCAGTTCGCGATACTTGAAACTTTTCACAGATCTGCTGTCCGGAAACGTAATCTTTACTTTCCCGTAGCAGTTTTAAAATTTCCGTTTTCAATTACATCTCTCCCAAAGTTGCTGCCATAACCGCCTTGATGGTGTGCATTCTGTTTTCTGCTTCATCAAACACCTTAGACTGTGCAGATTCAAATACTTCATCGGTTACTTCCATGTCCGTAATGCCAAACCGTTCTCCCATCTCTTTTCCGATCTTTGTTTTCAGATCATGGAATGCCGGCAGGCAATGTAAGAAGATCGCGGACTCTTTTGCATTGGCCATCACTTCTTTCGTCACCTTATATGGAGACAGTTCCCGAATTCTTTCCTCCCAAACTTCATCTGGTTCTCCCATAGACACCCAAACATCTGTATAGATGATATCCGCATCCCTGGTTCCTTCTTTGACATCTTCTGTCAATGTAATCGTTGCTCCGGACTCTTTTGCATATCCTCTGCAAGTTTCTACCAGTTCTTCATTTGGGAAATACTTTTCAGTTGTACATGCTACAAAGTCCAATCCCAGTTTTGCACAGGCGATCATTAAGGAGTTACCCATATTATATCTGGCATCCCCCATATAAACCAGTTTCAGCCCTTTTAAGGTGCCGAAATTCTCACGGATCGTCAGCATATCTGCCAGCATCTGTGTCGGGTGATATTCGTTGGTAAGACCATTCCATACCGGAACTCCTGCATACTTGGCAAGTTCTTCCACGATTTCCTGACCAAATCCACGATATTCGATCCCGTCGTACATTCTTCCCAGCACTCTTGCCGTATCCTCAATGCTTTCCTTTTTTCCGATCTGAGAGCCTGTCGGATCCAGATAAGTAGAACCCATGCCAAGGTCGTGTGCTGCCACTTCAAATGCACAGCGCGTTCTTGTACTTGTCTTTTCAAAGATTAGAGCAATATTTTTCCCTTTGTAGAAATCAACCGGCTCGCCGTTTTTCTTCTTCGCTTTGAGATCTGCAGCCAGATCCAAAAGATATGTGATCTCTTCTGGTGTAAAATCTTTCAGTGTCAAAAAACTTCTTCCTTTTAAATTCATGGTCCTCTTCCTTTCTATCTGAATGAATGTATGTGTAAATCTTGGAAGATGGATCTGATCTTCCAGTTTCTTATAGTGATCTAAAACCAGTTCACAGAGCTGATCCACGGTATAAATCTGATATTTCGGAATACGAAGCAGCTTCGCGCTTGCTTCCAGCATAGCCAGATACAGTTCTTTTGCAGAACATCCCATAGGCAGCTTCAATACAAATGCCATCTCTGCCTTTTCCAGCTCGGAAACTTCACAGAGCCGCTCTTCATACCAGGTATCCTCATGGGTCTGCTCCAGATAATACATGAATCCTTCCAGACCATACAACATCCTCTTGGCATCATAGTAGCCGATTTTTAAATTCTGCCGGCTCCTTCTGCTGTCAAACTCCAAAATACTGCCAAGTCCGACTCTGGGACTGATTTCGTACACCTCTCCATCCTCCGGAATCTTCGCCTTTGGTTCCCGCCCCGGTCCATGGATACGGATACTGATGATATCTTTATATCCCCTCTCCAACAGTGAATTCATCGGAACATTATTGATCACGCCGCCGTCGATATAACGTTTTCCCTGCAGCTTTTCATTCTTAAATCCAAGCAGGTAAGCGCTTGCCAGAAGAAAATCTTCCAGAGTTCCTTCTGGGATATCCTCCAGGGACAGATCCAGTTCCTTCATATCTGTAACCGAAAATGTCAGCAGGCAAAATTCTTTTCCGGAATGTCGTATTTTTTCTTCATCTATCATCTCATGGATCAGATTGCGCAGAGGCGTCACATCTACCCCGCCATCTGAAAGCTTTTTCCACAATTCTGCCAGCATCTCAGTGAACTTTCCTTCTTTGCTGAACAGATGGCGCATCCACTCATCATCTACATCCATGACCCTGGAGAACTTCATCTCTGCCCAGACCTTCTGCGCATTCTCTACACTTCCCATACAGATCAAGGCGCCATTTAAAGCGCCCACAGACGTACCTGCCACTGCCGAAAACTTCATGCCGGCTTCCGCCAAAGCTGTCCATGCGCCGATCTGATACGCTCCCCGGGCTCCTCCGCCATCTAAAACAAGTCCATATTCCTTGGTCAGATCTAACAATGGTTCCATTCTATCACCCCTGTCAATTTCTGAAAACAACTGCTGTTTATTCTCTTCGCTGTCTACTGACTTCAAACATCAGAACGGTTGCCGCAACTGCCGCATTTAAGGACTCTACCTGCCCGCACATCGGGATCCGGATCCAGGTATCTGCACACTCTGCAATCTCTTCCCGAAGACCATTTCCCTCATTTCCGATTAAAAATGCCGTTCCCTGTTTGTAATCTTCCTTATCATACGTATGCTTTCCGTCCAGATGTGCCGCATAGCTTTTGATCTGCTTTTCCTTCAAACGCAGAATCGTCTCCTTCAGATCGTCTACATAGACAAATGGCATGCGGTAAAGCGCTCCCATCGTAGAACGGATTGTCTTTGGATTGTAAATATCAACACAATCCCGGCTCATCACGATCCCTGTCACACCTGCCGCCTCTGCCGTTCTGAAAATCGTACCCAGATTGCCTGGATCCTGCAGATTATCCAGGATCATCAAATGCGGAACCGCACCTTCTGTCATCTGCTCCAATGTATATTCCATCTGGCGCACCACAGCCAGAACTCCTTGCGGAGTCTTTGTATCCGACACATAAGAAAATACGGGATCTGACAGGATCTCCGTCTTCTTTCGGATCTGCTCCCGGATCTTTGGATTGCCGCCGGAAATCGCATCCAGCACTTCTCTGCCATATTTCTTCTCAAAACTCTCTGAAAAATATAAACTGACCAAGCGGTCATAAGGTGTTTCACGCACCATGCGGATCCCCTCTGCCACAAAAACGCCTTCCCGGCTGCGCACTTTACTTTTCTTCTGTATTTGAGATAATTCCTTGATTCTTTGATTGCTTGTACTTGTGATCATCTTTCTTACTTCCATGTATGAAATTTTTCCAGGATCGAAGTTGCTCCGATCAAAATCAGAATGACTCCTTCCGGCAGCTGCGCATATGGATCCAGCGTCACATCTACCTTCTCTCCATGAATGATTCCTACTGCATTGATCCCGTACTGTTCACGGATCTTCAGTTCGCTGAGGCTTTTTCCGACCCATTTCTCAGGAATCACCACTTCGGCCATACTATATTCTGACGATAACTCAATCCAGTCTGTAAACGCAGTGGACATCAGACTTTTGGCCACACGCTCTCCCATATCGCGCTCCGGATAGGCAATGGCGTCTGCTCCCACTTTTTCCAGAATCGCTCCCTGCAGATTGTCTTTTGCCTTTGCCAGCACATATGGGATCCCCATCTCCTTGGAAATGATTGTTGCCATGATGCTTGCCTCCAGGCTTTCAGAAACTGCAACGACCGCTCCGTCCAGATTTCTGCCGCCCAGCGCATGAAGCGCATCCGGATCCGATACATCTGCCCTCATTGCATAGGAAACCATATCTGAAATCTCCTGGATCTTTTCATATGATTTATCGACTACCACTACATCGCATCCCAGATTTTCCAAAGTCAGAGCAACACTTCGCCCAAAACTTCCCAATCCGAATACTGCAAACTGTTTTTTCATGTCATTCTCCCTCTTTTATCCTATCATAATCCGTTTTTCCGGCAAATCTCTGAATTTTGCCTGGATATCTTCTCTTCCTGCAAATACAAGCGCCATTGTGATCGGCCCGATCCGTCCTGCATACATTAGGATCATAAGGATCACATGACTGCCCCTGGTCAATGTTGGAGTCAGATCGGCAGAAAGTCCTACGGTTCCGATGGCAGATGTGGCCTCGTACATCAGATCGATAAACTGCTCATCCGGCTCCAGCACTGCCAGGCCAAACAATCCGGTAAGCCAGATTGCAAATGTGAGAAATACGATCGCAATCCCGGATCGCACATTCGATTCTGCGAGCTTCCTTCCAAAACACTCCGTAGATTTCCGCCCCCGGATCACTGCCGCACAGGTCAGCAATAAAATGGCCATTGTAGTAGTCTTGATACCGCCTGCTGTACCTCCCGGCGAACCTCCGATAAACATCAGGACACATCCGAACACTTTCGATGCGGATGTCAGCCCTGCCTGAGAAACTGTAGCGAATCCGGCCGTTCTCGTTGTTACAGACTGAAATCCGGATGCCAGGATCTTTTCTCCGAATCCAAGTTGCCCTATGGTCGCATCATTGTGATATTCCAGCAGAAAGTATCCGACCATTCCGATCACGATCAGTCCCGCTGTCATAATGATTACGATCTTGGACTGCAGATGCAGCCTGGTAAACAACCGCTTTATGGGCCTCTTCTGCCCTGCCACATCCTGCAGGTTCACACGCATATCATGCCATACTGTAAATCCAAGACCTCCCGCAACGATTAAAAACATAGTCGTCAGACTAATCAGCGGAGAATTGACATACTCCATGAAACTGGTGGTTCCCAATATGTCGATCCCTGCATTACAGAATGCAGAAACAGAATGAAAAACTCCATATGCAAGCCCTTTGATAAATCCATACTCAGGAACAAAGTAAAATGCAAACAATATCGCTCCGATCCCCTCCACAAGAAGCGTCCCCCTGAGAATCCGGATAATAAAACGGACCAGACCGCTCAATGTCTCCAGATTGTACGTCTGCTGGATCATGACTCTGCTTTTCATCGTAATTTTTTTGCGGATCACCAGAAATACCGCCATCGTACATGCAATGACTCCCAGACCGCCGATCTGGATCAGTCCCAGCAGCACGACCTTTCCAAATACTGTAAATTGCGTGGCCGGAACGATCGTAACCAGCCCTGTCACACAGACAGCTGATACCGATACAAACAACGCATCCATATATGCGATCGGTTCGCGATTGCTGATCGGAAGATATAACAAAAGACTTCCGAGAAGGATGACCCCTAAAAAGCCAACTGCAATGATCTGCATGGTATTAAATGTTACTTTTTTTCTTTTTTCCTGAATTTTACTGTGCAAATTATGCCAATCTGTTTTCATCTCTTTTTATACCTTAAATCGGTATCCTACCCCCCATATTGTCTCAATATACTGCGGATGGGATGTATCATACTCGATTTTTTCCCGGATCTTCTTAATATGCACCGTTACCGTTGCAATATCCCCGACCGATTCCATATCCCAGATCTCCCGGAATAATTCTTCTTTTGTATACACGTGGTTCGGATGTCCTGCAAGGAAAGTCAGAAGGTCAAATTCTTTTGTAGTAAAGGAACGTTCTTCTCCATTCACCCACACCCGTCTTGCTGTTGTATCGATCTTGAGCCCGCGGATCTCGATCACGTCGTTTTCTTCCACATTGCTTCCGATCAGGCGCTCATATCTTGATAAGTGAGCTTTCACTCTCGCAACCAATTCACTCGGACTGAATGGTTTTGTCATATAATCATCCGCTCCCAGTCCAAGTCCACGGATTTTATCAATATCGTCCTTCTTTGCAGAAACCATAATGATTGGCGTATTCTTCTGGCTACGTACCTCACGACAGATTTCAAATCCATCCACTCCCGGCAGCATCAGATCCAGAATAATAAGATCAAACTCCTCTTTTAGTGCCTTATTCAACCCTGTCTCTCCATCATTGGCCACTTCTACCTGAAATCCGCTCAGTTCCAGATAGTCCCGTTCCAAATCTGCAATACTTTCTTCATCTTCCACGATCAATATTCGCTTACTCATTCATTGGTACCTCCTGATATTTTCTGATTACAAAATACATCGTCGTTCCGACGCCTTCCTCACTGGTTGACCAGATCTTGCCCCCATGCTCTTCTACGATCTTCTTAACAATTGACAACCCGATCCCGCTTCCGCCTTTGGACGAATTGCGGGAAGCATCTGTCCGGTAAAAACGGTCAAAAATATTCGGCAGATCCTTTGCGGCAATCCCTTTTCCATTGTCGCCTAATTCAATCTGTACAAAATCTCCCACATCTTTCAGATCCATGGTAATCATGGGATCTGATTTATCCATATATTTTACGGAATTTCCTACAATATTATTGATCACTCTGCGCAGCTGCTCCGGATCTACGATCACCTTTGAATCCACTTCCAGGAAATTCCGGTACCGGAACTGTACTCCTTTCGCTTCCAGTTCCAAAGACAAATCTTCCGCACAGTCTCCGAAGTACTGCTTTGCCGAAATGGTGGTGAAATTATACGGTATCCTGTTCGTATCGATCTTGGAATACAGCGTCAGCTCATTGATCAACAGATCCATTTCATTGGCCTTATTATAGATAGTTTTAATATATCTGTCCATCTTTTCTGGCGTATCGGCAACTCCATCCATAATTCCTTCCACATACCCTTTGATGGCTGTGATCGGTGTTTTCAGATCATGAGAAATATTACTGATCAGTTCTTTATTCTCTCTGTCATAAGCTACCTTTTCTTCTGCGTTGGCTTTCAGTCTCAAACGCATCTCTTCAAAGTCCTGACAAAGCTGTCCGATCTCGTCATTTGTCTCGTTGCGAATCTCGAAATCCAGATTTCCTTCTTTGATATTGCGCGCCGCTGCCTGTAGTTTTGCAAGTGGTACAGACACTGTTCTGTAAATCCAGAAAATCAACGCCGCTGCTGTAAAAAATACGATCAGCAGATAAAGCTCCTGAATCTCACTGACCGCTCTTGGTGCAAATGCTGTCATTGCCACCGTCGTAAACAACGTGGGCAGGATCATTACGATCATAAATGCAAGAATCAGTTTTGTCTTTAATTTCATCTCATCGCCTCCCCGATGTCAGCTGCCGGATATAGAAAAGAGGACAGTCCCTGGTGCAGGTACCTGTCCTTCTTTTTTATTTTCCGCACCCCTTTGATTCCTTTATACTATAAACCAAAAGAGGCGTTCCGTCTACTATTATAAATATTTTTTCAGCACTTCTGTTTTATCCAGTTTTTCCCATGGCAGATCCAGATCATTTCTTCCAAAATGACCATAAGAAGAAGTCTGTTTGTAAATCGGACGTCTTAAATCCAGCATCTTAATGATGCCTGCCGGACGCAGATCAAAATTCTCACGTACAATCTCTACCAGTTTTTCTTCGGATACTTTTCCGGTTCCAAATGTGTCTACCATAATAGAAGTTGGCTGTGCAACACCGATGGCATAAGAAAGCTGGATCTCACATTTGTCAGCCAGTCCTGCTGCCACGATGTTCTTCGCTGCATAACGTGCTGCATACGCTGCAGAACGGTCTACCTTTGTGCAGTCTTTTCCGGAGAACGCACCGCCGCCGTGACGTGCCATTCCACCGTAAGTATCTACGATAATCTTTCTTCCGGTCAGTCCGCTGTCTCCGTGTGGTCCGCCAATCACGAAGCGTCCTGTCGGGTTGATAAAGAATTTTGTATGCTCATCTACCATCTCTGCCGGGATGATCTCGTCAAAGACATATTTTTTAATGTCTGCGTGGATCTGCTCCTGTGTCACATCCGGATCGTGCTGTGTGGAAAGTACCACTGCATCCAGACGCTTCGGTGTTCCGTTTTCATCATATTCTACCGTTACCTGAGTCTTTCCGTCCGGACGCAGGTAAGACAATGTTCCATCCTTGCGAACCTTTGTCAACTGAAGCGCCAGTTTATGTGCCATTGCGATCGGATACGGCATATACTCTTCTGTCTCATTAGATGCATATCCAAACATCATACCCTGATCTCCGGCACCGATTGCTTCCAGTTCGTCATCTGACATTTTATTTTCTTTTGCTTCCAGCGCCTTGTCTACACCAAGCGCGATATCTGCTGACTGCTCATCAATGGTTGTCAGCACGCTGCATGTATCTGCGTCAAATCCAAATTTTCCTCTGGTGTATCCGATCTCACGCACAGTATCTCTTACGATCTTCGGAATATCCACATATGCCTGTGTTGTGATCTCTCCCATCACCATGACCATACCTGTCGTTACACAAGTCTCACATGCCACACGGCTCATCGGATCCTGCTCCATCAAAGCGTCCAGGATCGCATCTGAAATCGCATCACAAATCTTATCCGGGTGTCCTTCTGTAACAGACTCAGAAGTAAATAATAATTTTTCCATTGTGCTCCTCCTTTTTCGTTTCTTTCTCTTTTTCGGACTGTATCTCTAACAAAAACAGCCCGCCAAAAAGCGGACTGTTCTTTACCAAAACAATCCTCTTATTGTTCGATTGCTCGCTCAGGTTGGCACCTTCCTTACGGGGTTGCCGCAGCTTCTCAGGTCCTTTGTACCTCCACTGCTCTGAATAAGAGAAAGTTTGCATATTCATTTTTTGTAACAATAGGACTTTACACCGTATTGCCTGAATTGTCAATATAATTTCTATTTTTTCTCTGTGATCACACCATTTTCATCGATCACTGCATTCGGACACAGAGCTGCCACTGCGTCATACATCTTTTTCTGTTCTTCTTTGGCATCTAAATATTCGGTCTTTTCTTCAGTCTGAATTGCCGGAACAATCGCCATCTGCTCCAGTCCGTCTGGTTTGACTGTAAGTTTTAAGATTCCTGCATATCTGCTTGTGCCGTCTGTCAACACAGATCCCATACTGTATACAACTGGCTTTCCATCGATATATTCCATTCCCTGCAGACGATCAGAATGTCCGCCGATTACAAGGTCTGCCCCTGCTTTTAAAAATGCTGCCGCATGTTCTTTCTGGTAGGATTCTACGTTATTCGTATCTCCTTTTCCTTCGTGATCATACACAATCAGATAATCACAGCTTGCTGCCACTTTCCGGATCGTATCTTCATACTGCTTTGTATCTGTGTACTCCTGGATACCCGCCTTTCCTTCTCCAGCTGCCGTGTCAAATGTATCTTCCATACCGGAAGCCGCTGTAAATCCGATTTTGATCCCGTTGACGATCAGATATACCGGCTGTTTTGCCTGATCCGCATCTGCTCCTGCGCCAACTACAGCTATCTTTGCCTTCTTCAAAAGCTCCAGATTCTCTTTCAGCGCATCCTGTCCAAAATCTGCCGCATGTTCATTTCCAAGAGACACAACATCCGCTCCCAGACTTTCCAGGATCTTCATCCGATCTGCATTTGCATGCAATATGCTTTTTCCTTCCAGAGCCTCCCCTTTGCTGCTGATACTGCACTCCTGGTTCAAGAAAAATACATCTGCCTGCGTCATTGCTGTAATCAGCTCATCCGACAACATCTGCTTCACATCTCCTGACTGATCGTAGATTCCCAAAACAGTACCGTCTTCTGTCAAAGTCAGATTGCCGCCAATAGCGATCTCTGCCTGTCCGGCTGTCTTTCCCTGCTTCTGATAAATCTGATGTTCTGCTGCTGTGACTTCGTCTTTCAGATATCCCTTATATTCGTCGGACAGCACATGCAGTGTTTTTTCATAGCTTGCATAAAAATCTGCTTCCGTCAATGCATCAGATTTTATTTTTTTCTGTAATTTCTCTGTTGTCTCTTTCGGATAAGTCTTTTCCAGCCATTCTGCAAATTTCTTTGCATCCGCTTTCCGTTCTTCTTTGGATGTCTCCCCATCCACATCTGCCAGAAATCCTTCATAGCTTGCTGCGATCACTGTAGCTGTCCCGCTTGTGTCCGCCTTGTCTTTGGACTGTCCGTCTTTTCCTTTTTTCTGTCCAGTCAGCACCACTGCCGCCACTGCGGCTGCGATCACCAGAAGCACAATCACCAGGATCGCGATCTGTTTGTGTACCTGTTTTTTTCGTTCTGCCTTCTTCTGTTCCCTTACGCCTTCATCATATCGTTCACTGCTCATCTTCTGGACCTCCCTGTTATTTATCAAAAGATGCAGAACTTATTGTCCTGCATCCTGTATTCCCCTTATATTTCCGTCTGAATCTATCCTACTTTCAGTTTGAACTTCTGAATCTCTTTTTCATCAGATACTTTTTCAATGATACCGCCAAGTCCTCTCAGCTTTTCTTCAAAACGCTCATATCCGCGCTGGATGTAGACAATATCATCTACAATCGTAATCCCTTCTGTGGCAAGACCTGCAATACAGAGTGCTGCGCCTGCCCGAAGATCCGGTGCACTCACTCTCGCTCCGGAAAGCTTCTCCACGCCTTCGATCGTTGCAGAATTGCCTTCCACCTTGATCACAGCGCCCATTCTGGCAAGTTCATCCAGATACTTGAACCGATTTTCAAAAATACTCTCTGTGATCGTACTTGTACCCTGCGCAAGCGCCAGCACAACTCCAATCTGAGGCTGCATATCTGTCGGATATCCCGGATACGGCAAAGTCTTAACCTGTGTGCTTCTCAGTCGATTCTTTGCCACAACTCTTACCGCATCGTCAAATTCTTCTACTTCACATCCAATATCTACCAGCTTGGAAATGGTCGCATCCAGATGCTTTGGAATCACATTCAGCACTGTAACATCGCCTTTGGTGGCCGCTGCCGCAAACATAAATGTCCCTGCCTCAATCTGATCCGGGATGATAGAATACTCTGTCTTGTGAAGTGACTTCACTCCACGGATCTTGATCACATCCGTACCCGCTCCGCGGATATCTGCTCCCATACTGTTGAGGAAATTCGCAACGTCTACTACATGAGGTTCCTTTGCTACATTTTCCATGATCGTAAGTCCCTCTGCCATGGCTGCTGCCATCATGACATTGATGGTTGCACCTACTGAAACCACATCAAAGTATAAATGAGTTCCCCGAAGCTGTTCTGCTTCTGCCACGATCTTTCCATGTTCAATATCCACATCTGCTCCAAGGGCACGGAATCCCTTCAGATGCTGATCGATCGGTCTGCTTCCAATATTGCATCCACCCGGCAGGGCAACTTCTGCTCTTTTGTATTTTCCAAGCATTGCTCCCAACAGGTAATAAGATGCTCTGATCTTTTTGATATAATCATATTCTATGTTAAAATCTGTAATTGCGCTTCCATTAATCTTTACGGTGTGTCTGTCAATCCTCTGGACAGTGGCTCCTATCCCCTGGATCGCTTCTAACAACACATTAATATCATTTACATCCGGCAGATTGTCGATCAGAACTGTCTCGTCTGTCATAATTGCTGCCGCGAGAATAGCAAGTGCCGCATTTTTTGCTCCGCCGATTTCAACTTCCCCTACCAGCGGATTGCCGCCTTTAATAATATACTGCTCCATATTGCACCTCGATTGTCGATAATTCTATCGTAGTCCCTTGTTAAATTTCATTACCCCCGCCTACAAAGTGAAAAAACGATAATTCGCCTTTTTACCTTATAATATGATTAGTTATTATACCATAAAATTTCAATTTGTAAAATCATTTTTTCTCCAGGGCCTCGATCTGCTCCAAAACCGCATCAATCGTTTCTTCGATGCGGCATCCGTCTTCACAGATCGTTAGGTCTGCATATGCTTCAAAAAGTTTCGTCCGCTCCTCATATAAATCCCGGAAAGTCTGCCCTTCTCTGAGCACTACTCCCCGCTTTTTCGGATTGCGGATCCTCTCTTTTATTGTTTGATAAGAAGCCTTCAAATATACAATTGTCCCGATTTCTTTAAAGTGTCTCATGGCTTCTTCACAGTATACCACGCTTCCTCCCGGGGAGATCACGGCACGCTCTGCACGAACCTGACAGTTGACCTGATTCTCGATCTGCAGGAACCCATCTTCCCCTACGTCTGCAATAATTTCTCGAAGGAGGCGCCCTTCCTGCTTCTGGATCAACAGATCCGTATCAATAAATTCCATTCCCAGCCTCTTTGCGATGACTACTCCGACTGTACTTTTCCCGACTGCCGGCATTCCTATAAAAATCAAATTTTTCATATGTGTTTTCATCCTTATTCTTCCATATTATATTCGTATCTGTATTGTCTTCATCATATCACAAAATCTGCAATTAGTAAATTCTGCGCCGACACCTGCGGTGATTACATCTTCTTTGATACAGCTCATGATACAGCATCACTTCGATCAGATCCTGTACCCAGTTCGGTGTACGTCTTCCTGACGGCTGCTTTCGATCCTGCTCCTGGATTTGTGTAAACTCCGGCTCCCACTCAGACTCCGGTTCCTGCATTCTCTCCTCTGCCAGAATATCGCTGTTCTCCTCCGCCTGTGCCAGCAGATCTTCATATTCTGTACCATAAAAAATCTTTTCGTGTTTCCTTACATTTTCGCAAACCCTTTTACACATCAAATGCAGCTGCAGCCGGTCCGGATATTCATCATACATCATGCTGTTGTCATATTCCATCCTGTCACATTCCTCTTCTACATAAGGAAGCAGTCGCTTCGCCACATCCGGATAGAGACTTTTCATATACTCATAATCTCTGCGTTCCTTGCGCTCATCATCATACTGAAGAGGCAGCGGATACGCCATATAATACGGTAATTTTTGGTTCATAGATCTACACTTCCATTTCAGACATTATATGATTACTATATGTGCTTTTGGAAATATCGTGATTTTTCGCGAAATCCGATGGTGTAAATCCGGTTTCTCTCTTAAATGCTTTCGAAAAATAACTTTGACTGGCAAATCCAAGATTTTCAGCAACCATAGATACCTGACTGCCCTCCTGTAATAACTGCTTCGCCATGTTGATCTTTCGCTTTAACAAATATTTGTGGACACTGATTCCTGCGTACTTATCAAATATTCTTTTTAAACTGGCATCACTGACATTGCAGTATTTCGCAATTTCACTGACTGTTGGCTGACAATTCAACTTCTGATTTAAAAAATTGATCGCATTGCGGAAAGTAATCGCATCCGGAGCAAGAGAAACAGAAGATACCGTTCCCTGCTCCGCAAGACTCAAAAATAATTGGTAAAGGCTGCTTACCACCATTTGAGAGTAATATGGATGTTTTTCAAAAGGCTGCAGATAGTAATGCTCTATTTTTTCTGTTTCCACAGGAATTGCGTTCGTTTTCTTTTTCATATATATAAGTAAAGAAGCAATCATTTCCTCCTGCTCTATCGACAATTGAAACACTTTATCATGAAGCCAGAGCGTAAGAGGACCCTCTGCTGAAAAAGAGAAAATCAGCAAGCTTGCACCTTCTGCGCTTTTTACTGTGAATTTATGAAATTCTAATGGTTTATGAAAAATAAGTTCTCCCCGTGACATATTATAGATTCGCTCATCCGCTGAAACGCAAAGCTCTCCATCCAAAATATACAGACACTCCCAAAAATCGTGCGTCTCCCCAGAAAATTCAAATCCAAACTCATAATGGCTCTGAAACAGGGAGTGCATACTTGTTATGTAGATTTGCTCCATGATCGGAATTGCCGGAAATTTGTTTTCTGTCAATATATCCCCCTCCATATCTGATCTAAAATTACATATTTTCGGACTTTTATTGCATAGATTTGTTTTTTTGATACCTGTATAATAACATTAACAAAAAGTCATGTAAAGATATGGAGGGAAACACCATGAAAAAACCAGTATTAGTGATTATGGCTGCAGGAATGGGCAGCCGCTATGGAGGCTTAAAACAAATCGACCCAATCGATGAACAAGGACACATCATTATGGATTTTTCCATTTTTGATGCAAAAAGAGCAGGATTTGAAAAAGTAGTTTTTATCATCAAAAAAGAACTAGAGAACGATTTTAAAGAGGTGATAGGAAATCGCCTTGCAAATGTTATGGAAGTAGAGTACGTTTTCCAGGAGTTGACCAATCTTCCGGAAGGATTCGAGGTTCCGGAAGGAAGAGTCAAACCTTGGGGAACTGCCCATGCTGTTCTTAGCTGCATTGATGTCGTAGATGGTCCTTTTGCTGTGATCAACGCAGACGATTATTATGGAAGAGACGCCTTCCAGAAAATTTATCATTTCCTGTCCACTCAAAAAGAAGAGGATACCTATCGTTTCGCAATGGTAGGCTATCATTTAAAAAATACACTGACAGAAAATGGTCATGTGGCTCGCGGTGTTTGTACAGTAGATGAGAATGGCTGTCTGGTAGAAGTAACCGAGCGCACTCGTATTGAAAAAAGAGGAGAACAGGCTGCTTTTACCGAAGATGATGGTGCTTCCTGGGCAGAACTTCCAATGGATTCCATTGTTTCTATGAACATGTGGGGATTCTCAGAAGGATTTCTTCAGGAGATCAAAGCCGGATTCTCTGATTTTCTGAAAGAAGGATTGAAAAACAATCCATTAAAATGTGAATACTTCCTCCCAACTGTCGTAAGTAATCTGCTCAAAGAGCATCGCGCAACCGTGTCTGTACTTACTTCAAATGACAAATGGTACGGTGTCACATACAAAGAAGACAAACAAGTCGTTGTCAATGCAATGCAGGCTATGAAAGACGCTGGTATCTATCCGGAAAAAATCTGGTGTGGGGAAACAGAAGCACTCCTGAATTTCCGGCTTGACGGAATTGCGATGAGCGCTGTGCGCTACGGAAGCGGACATATCAATGATACTTTTTTAGTTTCTTTAAAAAAGGAAGATGAAACCGAAGGCCGTGTCATCCTGCAGCGTATGAATAAAAACATTTTCAAAAATCCTGAAGAATTAATGGAAAATATTTTGGGAGTCACATCGTTCCTTCGCAAAAAAATCATCGAAAACGGAGGCGATCCTGAGCGCGAAACGTTAAATGTCATTCCGACCAAAGACGGACATTCTTATTTCATTGATTCAGAAGGGGAATATTGGAGATGCTATAATTTTATCGAAGGAGCTACAAGCTATGATCAGGTGGAAACTCCAGAAGATTTCTATCAGAGCGCTGTTTCCTTTGGTAATTTCCAAAGATTACTGGCCGATTATCCGGCGGAAACCCTTCATGAAACGATTCAAGGATTCCATGACACAAAAGCCCGATTCGAAACATTTAAAAAAGCTGTAAACGAAGATATTTGCGGACGTGCACATTCTGTTCAGGACGAGATTCATTTTGTACTTGCTCATGAAGATCTCGCAAATGCATTCGGCGATATGCTTGAAAGAAAAGAACTGCCGCTTCGTGTCACACATAATGATACAAAATTAAATAACATTATGATCGATAACGAAACTCACAAAGGAATCTGTGTCATCGATCTGGATACCGTTATGCCCGGTCTTGCCATGAATGACTTTGGTGATTCGATCCGTTTTGGTGCAAGCACAGGTGCAGAGGATGAGATTGATCTGGATAAAATCCAGTGCGATATGAATCTGTTTGATATTTATGCAAAGGGATTTATTGAAGGATGCGGCGGAAAATTAACCGAAAAAGAAATCGAACTGCTGCCTCTGGGAGCCAAAGTCATGACCTTCGAATGTGGTATGAGATTTTTGACAGATTATCTGCAGGGAGATACTTACTTTAAGATTCACCGCGAGAATCACAACCTGGACAGATGCCGGACACAGTTTAAACTGGTATCTGACATGGAAGCAAAATGGGATACCATGAATGCCATCATTCAAAAATATAAAGAAACGCACTAATACAAAAGGGGGCTGGTCATCTGGACCGCCCCTCTTGCTTTTTTACAACTTTTATTCCTGCATTTTCTCTTTATAATGATGCGCATCTTCCAGCATCATATCTTTGACTTTCATCAGCCGGATCTGAGTACTTCGTTCATTTTCATCCAACTTCATCGTGATATATTTAATATTCGCTTCTGCTTCCGGGATGATCACATGCTCCAGTGCATTGACACGTCTTCTGGTCTTCTCGATCTCCGCAGCCATCAGCTGGCATGCTTTCTCGCATTCTGCCAGACGGATCATATCCGGCAAGATATCTGACAGAGACTTTACCGCACCATCCAGATCACTGGATGTAAACGCAAACCCATATGAGTAAATATCATTTTCATCGGCCGTCCTTGTCTGATATGCAAATGTAGGAATATTGACACTCATGATATTTTTCTCTCCCGGTGTCAGCATAATCCCCTGCTTTGGCGCCATCAGAGCGGTATTAAGCGCCGGCTCTGACATCCCTGCTTTTGCAATCACAAAGTTCTTATTTGCTGAGAGGATTCCCTCTTCCACTCGCCTGCGCACTTCCATATTTTCCCGCACCAGATCCAGATACTGACGCATCAGTTCATCTCGCTTGTCTTTCAAAAGTTTATGACCGCGGATCGCTGTGATCCGTTTCTTTTTCAAGCGAGTAAGCTCCATACGGGTAGGATTTACCTGTTTTGATGCCAACCTTTCTCACCTCTCCTTCCGGGCATATTGATTGAATCTATGCCTGATAATACTGATCCAAAAACTTATCGTCAATACGCTTCAACTCGGTTCTTGGCAGCATGGAAAGGAGTTTCCATCCAATATTCAAGGTCTCTTCGATGCTCCGATCGGTATTATATCCTTGGGAGACATATTCTTTTTCAAACGCATCCGCAAATTTCGCATACATCAAATCGATCTCTGTCAATGCAGCCTCTCCCAGGATCACCATCAGCTCTTTGGCATCTTTTCCTCTTGCATACGCTGCAAACAACTGATTCATGGTATTGGAATGATCAGCTCTGGTCTTACCCTCTCCGATTCCCTTGTCTTTCAGACGGGAAAGTGATGGCAGTACATCGATCGGCGGAGTCACACCTTTTCGATACAGCTCCCGGCTCAAGATAATCTGACCTTCGGTAATATATCCGGTTAAGTCCGGGATTGGATGGGTCTTGTCATCTTCCGGCATGGTCAAGATCGGAATCATGGTAATGCTTCCTTTTTTACCGTTCTGACGTCCTGCACGTTCATACAATGTTGCAAGATCTGTGTACATATAACCCGGATATCCACGACGTCCCGGTACCTCTTTTCGTGCCGCAGATACTTCACGCAGTGCATCTGCATAGTTTGTAATATCCGTCAGAATGACCAGTACATGCATATCCCGCTCAAACGCCAGATATTCTGCTGCTGTCAACGCCATCTTCGGTGTCGCGATTCGCTCGATGGCAGGGTCGTTTGCCAAGTTCACAAACAGAACCGTTCTGTCAATGGCTCCTGTCTCTTTGAAACTTTCCACAAAGAAGTTGGACTCTTCGAACGTGATTCCCATGGCCGCAAACACAACCGCAAACTTCTCGTCTGTTCCCAGTACTTTCGCTTGTCTTGCGATCTGCGCTGCCAGTTTTGCGTGAGGCAGTCCGGACGCCGAAAAGATCGGCAGCTTCTGTCCACGTACCAATGTATTCAGTCCGTCAATGGCAGAAACTCCTGTCTGAATAAACTCTTCCGGATAGCTTCTTGCCGCCGGATTCATCGGCAGTCCATTGATATCCATACGCGCCTGCGGCAAAATCTCCGGTCCGTCATCGATCGGGCGTCCCAGTCCGTCAAACACACGTCCCAGCATATCCTCCGATACGCCAAGTTCCATGCTTCGTCCAAGAAATCGGACTTTACTGTTTGACAGGTTGATTCCTGTAGAACTTTCAAATAACTGTACCAGAGCGTCACTTCCGTTGATCTCCAGAACTTTACACCGCCTTGTCTCGCCGCTTGCCAGCTCAATCTCTCCCAGTTCGTCATACGTGACATTTTCCACTCCGCGCACCAGCATCAAAGGTCCGGCTACTTCCTGTATGGTTCTGTACTCTTTTGGCATTTAGAAGTCCTCCTTTCCCTGTGCGGCGGAAATCTCCGCATCCAGTTTCTGATTTACTTTCTCATATTCTGTATCCAGATCGTCTTCATGTACATATTTGAATCGTCCGATCTGCTCCCTGACCGGCATATTGATCAGATCCTGCAAAGACGCACCCTTTGATAATGCCTCCACTGCTTTCTCATAAAATGCCATGACCAGTTTCATCATCATATACTGCTTTTTCAAAGAAGTATAAGTATCAATCTCATGGAATGAATTCTGGTGCAGGAAGTCCTCACGGATGGATCTGGCCGCCTCCATCTTCAGACGGTCTCCCGGTGACAGTGCATCCATACCTACCATTTTTACGATTTCTTCCAGTTCTGCCTCTTCCTGAAGAAGGGTCATCATCTTCTGACGGCCTTCCATCCAGTCTGACGCCACATTCGCATTGAACCATGTCTCCATATCATCCAGATACAGAGAATAGCTGTTCAGCCAGTTGATCGCCGGGAAATGGCGCTTGTAAGCCAACGCAGAATCCAGTCCCCAGAATACTTTTACAATACGAAGGGTTGCCTGAGAAACCGGTTCTGAAATATCTCCGCCCGGAGGAGACACTGCACCGATTACAGAAAGGGCTCCTTCTCTTCCCTCTTTTCCAAGAGAGATCACATGTCCGGCTCTCTCATAAAACTGTGCCAGACGACTTCCCAGATATGCCGGATATCCTTCTTCACCCGGCATCTCTTCCAGACGTCCGGACATCTCACGGAGCGCCTCTGCCCAGCGGGATGTGGAATCTGCCATCAATGCCACCGAATATCCCATATCCCGGAAATATTCTGCAATCGTGATACCGGTATAAATCGACGCCTCACGGGCTGCAACCGGCATATCCGATGTGTTTGCGATCAGAACCGTTCTCTGCATCAAAGACTGTCCGGTCTTTGGATCTTTCAGTTCCGGAAATTCATTCAGAACATCCGTCATCTCATTTCCACGCTCTCCACATCCGATATAGACAACAATGTCTGCCTCTGCCCATTTTGCAAGCTGATGTTGAATCACAGTCTTTCCGCTTCCAAACGGTCCCGGTACCGCTGCCACACCACCTTTGGCGATCGGGAAAAACGTATCGATTACACGCTGTCCTGTTACAAGCGGCATCTTCGGCGGAAGTTTTCTCTGATATGGACGGCCTTTTCGAACCGGCCATTTTTGCATCAATGTCAGCTCCCGTTCTCCTGATTCCGTAGTAACGATGGCAACCACTTCCTCTACGGTAAACTCCCCTGCTCTGATCTCTTTGATCATCCCTTTTACACCATATGGAACCATGATCTTCTGCTGCACAACAGGGGTCTCCTGTACGGTACCGATCACATCCCCTGCTTCTACTTCATCTCCCACTTTAGCTGTGGGAACAAATTCCCATTTCAGATTTCGTTTCAGAGACGGAACTTCCACCCCTCGTTTCAGGCTGTTTCCTGAAATTTTCATAATATCATCCAGTGGTCTCTGAATTCCGTCATAAATGCTGGTGATCAGCCCAGGCCCCAGTTCTACGGACATCGGAACTTCCATAGATTCTACTGGTTCGCCCGGTCCCAGTCCGGAGGTTTCTTCATATACCTGAATGGAAGCCTCATCCCCATGCATTTCTATAATTTCACCGATCAGTCTCTGATTACTGACGCGCACAACGTCAAACATATTTGCATCACGCATTCCAGAGGCAATGACCAGCGGTCCTGCTACTTTTTTAATTACGCCTTTACTCATTTGCCGAATCTACCTCCCACTACTCCTGTGAAAACAGGATGTCGGAACCGACTGCCTGCTCCACTGTTTTTTTCACACCTTCTACGCCAGCTCCTGTATTGCCGGAAACTCCCGGTATCTGGATGATGGCAGGCATGACCTGTTCTTTATATCGTTCGATCTCTTCCGGCAGTTCTGCCGCCAGAGCTTCAGTAATATAGATGATCCCACACTCCAAAGCCAGCTGGCGCAGCTTTTCTCTGCCTTCCTCGGCATCTTTGACCGGGCAGATGGAAAGACCCAGTGTTTGAAAACCGTAAATACTGTCATAATCTCCGATTACTGCAATCTTATACATACATCTCCCTGATCCTTTCCCGAATTGCCTCTTCCGGAAATTGATTCTGCTTTCCGGTCAGGATAATCCGAACGGTTTTGATCTCATTTTCCCTTGCCACAATATATGCTACCAGTGGTCCTACGGAAAATGCCTGATATTTCTGCGGTTTCATTGTCTCGATCATACGGTTGTCACACCACCGCTCAAATGCGGACGGTGACTCTTCCAGCGCCTCTGCTCCTGCGGCATACACTGTGCCAAGCAGGTAATCCCGGATGGCTTCCATGCCATTTGCCGCTGCCTTTGCCAGCATCTCCACCTGGATGCTGTCACATGGTGCCAGCGCCCGTTTTAAAAATTCCGGACTCTTTCCTGTCTTCTGTGATCGCACTGCGATTTTGATATCTGCGATTGCCACAGTAGACTCTGCATAATCCCGGATGATCGCATCTTCTGCCTTCTTTCCGGCTTCATAAATGGCTTCCAGCGCCGCTCTATCTATGATCACATCACATAACTGCCCGTCACCGGTATGGAGCAGAGCATCATACGCCTCCTGCGCTGCGCCTGTCATATTCTCCGGAAGTCTCCCGAATTCTTTATTTTTTATGATCTCCAGCATCTGTGCTCCGGAAATGGAACTGTCCTGATAAAAAATATTCCGTTCCTCTTCTCCTGTACACACAGCTTTGATGGCTGCTTTCAGATTATGAAATACTTTCGTGTAAGACATCACATCAAATACAGAAAGTTCGGGAGCAACATCTGAGATCACTTCCCAGATTTTCTCCTCTTCCCGCTGGAGCATCTGTGCCAAATCCTGTACCTCTGCGGGATCTCCCCAGCCCTTTTCACTTAAAATCTGGAGACACTGTGTCTCATTTTGACATGCCATCAGCTGTTCGATCACATTCTGTGTGAGCAGAGCGCCTTCCAGCGCCCGTATGCGCGCAACCGCGTAGGTGTATTCCAATTCATTCAAGACTTTTCCCTCCTTCTTTCTTCCATTTTCCGAGAAGAACGGTTACGCTCTATACAAATAATACGTTCTGTACAATATCCGACAATTCGTCCCGTTTTGTATGGAACATTGCTTTAATCGTACAGTTTTCTTCGATTCCGCCATAAACCAGCACAAATCCGCCATCTATCTCCCTCGGTTCGCTGGAAATCTCAAGATGACCTCCCTTTTTCTGTGCTGTCTGACCGATCACATCCTGAAAGCTTTGCGGCATACGCTGAAGATCCGCTGAAGAAAAATAAATCTCACCCTTCTGCGGCAGCGCATACACTTCCAGCATCTTCTGGAGCATCTCAAAGTAATGCTCTGACTCCAGATGCAGCACCTGCTGATATGCCCGATCCAAAACTTCTTGTATCACGTCCTGCTTTGCCTGCAGAAGAGCCTGTTTTCTCTGCATTTCACTGGAAGACTCTATCCGCTGTGCGTACGCTTTTGCCTCTGCTTCAGACTTTTGAAGCAGTGCCGCACTCTGAGATTCCATCTTCTTTTTCGCTTCTCTTAAAATCTCTTCCGCCTTTTCTTTTGCTTCCGAAATTTTTTCCTGCGCTGCGTGATTCGCTTCGTCCAGAATCTGGCGTTTCATATTCTCTAATCCACTCATCGTTCACGCTCTCCTTTTTCTTTTTACTGTCCTGTTTATACCTGAATTCCATTCACAGCCAGGAAAGAAATCAAAAGTGCAAGGATCGCATAAGTCTCTACCATTGCAGGGAACAACATCGCTTTACCGAACTGCTCCGGTTTTTTTGCAACGATACCGATGGCGGCTGCCGCTGTTTTTCCCTGATATTTTCCGGAAATCAAACCTACAATTCCGATTGGAAGACATGCTGCCAGGATCAGAAGCCCTGTTGTCACATCTACCTCTGCCAGTCCGCCACCAAGAATTCCAATCTTGGACAATGTGATAAATCCGATCAGCAGGCCGTAGAGTCCCTGTGTACCCGGAAGCAGCTGCATGATCAGTACTTTTGCAAATTTACTTGGATCCTCTGATACCACACCGGATGCCGCCTGACCTGCGATTCCTACTCCGATGGCTGAACCTGCTCCTGCCATAAGCACTGCGATTGCTGCACCTAACAGTGCATATACAATTCCTAAATTCTCCATAATACTCATAATTAAGATTCCTCCTTAACATCTACATATTTTGTATCCGGGGCAAACGGATGAAATGCTTTTCCGCCTCCCTCATAAAATTTTCCAAAAAACTCCACAAACTGCAGACGGTTCGTGTGTACATAGGCTCCCAACAGATTGATCGCCAGATTGAGTGTGTGACCTACAATAAAAATAATCATAAAGAAGATCACGCCCACGATATTATTCGGAAGCATACTGCCCATCTGATTGATCACAGATGCGATTACACCGGTCGCAAGACCTAATGCCAACAGACGGGAATAGGACAGCACATCACTGAGCCATCCGGTGATGTTATACAAGTCATATGCTCCAAGCGCGATCCGAAGTCCCGGATTCTTTTTGTCCCTTCCAGACATCAAAAGGATTCCCACAGCTCCGCCGATCGCCAGAACTTTCGCCAGCAGATTCAGGAAATCTGGAAATACGATCTGAATCTGCGAAATGGATGTGAAAATCTCACTTGGAAGCAACATCAGGATCAATCCTGTCAAAAGCATAAACCAAAGCACCACATCACAGAAGAAATCCATGATCCGCTTCTCTTTCAGACACATGTATCCTTTTATGGCAAGCCCCACAAACAAATGGATCACACCAAATAACATCGAATAGATCAGAAGCTTCATCGGATCATTCAATGGAATAAACCAGAGCGCCGGGATACTGACTGTTGTCCCGAAAAACTTCTGAGAAACAATGTCTACAATATTTCCAAAATATCCACCAAACAGAATTCCCCAGATCAAGGTGGAAATTCCGCAATACAGAAACATCTTGATGGACTGATACATTCCCCGGCTCATCCGTGGGAATTTTTTCAAAACAATAAAACATGCCACTGCAATGATCGCACCATATGCAGCATCCGAGAGCATCATTCCGAAGAAAAATACATAGAAAAATGACATGATTGTTGTGGGGTCAAATTCACCTTTCTTCGGAAGTCCGTAAGACTCCACGATCCCCTCCATACTTGCAGAAAACGAATTGTTACTCAAAAGTGTCGGCACTTCTTCGCCTTCTCCTGCCTCTTCAATGTCAACCACACATGTGAACTGTTTTACTAACTCTTCTATACGCCCTGTATCTCGTGCCGGAGCATATCCTTTGATAAAAAATGTACGCTCTGACTGTGGGAGTCTTCCAAGCACCTCATATTTGTCTGCCCGTATTCGATAATCATCGGCCAGGATCCGGATCGCCTCTCGCTCTTTTGCCAGAGACTGCACCTCTTTTTCAATCTCCAGAATACGCTTTTTACATGTCAAAGTGTCCTGCTCCAACTCTTCTTTCATCTGAGCCGGCTCTTTGTCCCAGATCTGGGACGGTCTTGCAAACCCATGACCTCTCAGCACTTCCTCCAGCTTTTCGGCATCCTGTCTCAGACAGATTGCCGCCAGATAAACTGTATCTCGGTCTGAATGAATCACCGAAATGTCCACGCCTTCTATTTCCGGAGCATCTTGTGCGACCATCTGATAAATCTCTTCCAACGTGGCAAGAGGCATAGTTCCAATCAGCAGAGCCGTGCATCTGGTTCCGGCATCATTCATCGGCACATGTAATTTCAGCCACGGCGTCAGACTTTCGATACTGTTTTCCAGTTTTACGATTCCGGCTTTTTGTTCTGCCGTCTCCTTGTCAAGTGCGACGATCCGCTTTACTGTATGGAGCAGTTCTTCCTTTCGTGCCATTACATTCTGGTAATCTTTGTGTCCGATCAGCGCTTTTCCCTCAAGCGCCGAAAACATAGACTTCTTTTCCGGAGCATAGCGATCCAGGATCTCCAGCGCCTGATCTGCCACAGAAGCTGTCTTTTCTAGCTCCATTCGCTCTTGTCTGGTATCCATGACCGTAAAACCTGAGTCTTCTTCCTCTACCTGGCTGATCTCCATCACTTTCATTCGCTGAAGCTTTTCCAGAACTGCTTTTCGATCTTTTTTCAGGGCGCAGATACTGACTTTTTGCATCTGCAGTACCGCCATAGTGTACTCCCTCCTTTTTATTCTTTCTAGATACTTATACCAGCTGAGAAATCACCGCGCTCACTGCTTCGGTTTCTTTCTGTGCAGCCAGTTCTTTTAATGCCTGAACTTCCCGTTCTGTCTTCGTATGCGCAGATTGCAGAAATTTTTCTCCTGCACTGCGGGCATTTTCCATAGCATTTTGCATAGAAACTTTACCGGTCGCCTCTGCTTCCGCGCACATCCGTTCTGCTTCTTCCAGCGCTTCCTTTAAAATGATCTGGCTTTTTTCCTCAGCTTCTTTTACAATCGCATCCGCTTCTGCTTCGGTTTTACGGATTGCCTGGATTGTATCTTCCACCATAGATATTTCACCACCTTCCTGTGCATCACCGTTGCAATACACATATTTTGTGCATTTATCGTGAACTTAATGTCATTATACCGCAAACTTCTATAATGTCAAAATGTAATTCTATTTTCTTGTGATTTTCTGTTAATTTCACACTTTTTTCATAAATGCATGTATTTTTAGACTATCTGTCCATTTCCAATTCCACTCCGACATGTTTGTGATTCCGGATAATCGCATCCATTTCTCTCAAACTGCAGGATGGAAGATCTCCTTTGATCGTATTTTTTACCGCTCCGGCAGCATTTCCGTACTCCAATGCCTTCTGACAGTCAAAATCATGTGCCAGCAATCCATACAGAGCGCCAGATACATAGGCATCCCCGCTTCCGATGCGATCCACAACTTCAATGTTTCGATATGGTTCTTCCTCATAATATCTGTCTTCTTTTGCACTGTAGATGACAGATCCAAAAGTATGCTTTTTCGGACTGTGTACGATCCGCTGTGTAGATGCCACCACAGAAATTGGATACTCCTGTGTAAAACTTTTCATAATACTCTTTGCATCACCTTCTTTTAAAAACGTCAGTCTTGCAGTTTCTTCCGAACAGAAAAAGATATCAACATATGGCAGGATTTCCTCAATACATGCTTTTGCTTCTGGTCCTGTCCAGAGATTTCCGCGGAAATTCACATCAAAAGAGATCCACGCTCCACTCTGCTTAAATTTTTTGATCATTTCTATAGCAGTATGCCGGATGTTCTCTCCCAATGCCAGTGTAATCCCGCTGGTATGGAAACATCTGGTGCTGGAAAAAATTTCTACCGGCAACTCTTTCAGACGGATCTTATCAAATGAAGTATGCCTTCTATCATATACCACTCCTGGTTTTCTCGGAAATGCACCATTTTCATAATAATAAATTCCAAGTCTTGCATCTGGCTCATCATCATATACAAGAAAATCATCACTCACGCCACAAAAGCGCACTCTGTTTTTTGCAAATATTCCAAGAGCATTGTCTGGCAGTTTGGATACAACACCTGTTCGAAGCCCTAAAATAGACACACCTGATACCACATTGAGTTCTGCACCCCCAACCTGTTTTTGAAACACCTCTCCACTGACAATTCTCTCATTATCCAAGGGAGACAGCCTTAATAAAATTTCACCTAATGATAATAAATCAAATTTGTTGTTCTTCATCTTGATTCCTCCTGACATGAATTCTTACCAAAAGTTTCATATTGTGGAATATAGTTTTGCATTATGAAATACATTTTCATTATACTATACAAAAAAAAGACTGTCCAGATTTATCTTTATTTAAAAAACAACTCCAAATGTCTACACATTCAGAGTTGTTATTACTATTTTATCCAAGAATACCTCTAATATATTCTTTTAATTCCTCGTTCTTACAATTTGTAAAAAATAACTCTTTAAATTTCTCTCCAGCAAATGCTCCTTTTACAAGATCTGAATCTAATTCCTTATAAATTTCCACAAGGTTTTGTTTTAAACTATGTTTTCGAACTTCATCCAAAATTTTTTTATTTCTCTGTTCCGGAATAGCCCGTTCTCTTGGATATCCCTGTCCCGCTTCTTCACAGAACAATTTCTCAAAGATATACTCTAAATTGAGGTCGCCTCCCCAACCAAATCCTTTTGCAAATGGAATGGCAATTGCATTGCCATCATTAATCTGAGCAAATGTATACGCATCCAAAGCATCTTCTATATGTCCACAGATTACATTCGGGAATGAATTACAAGCAAGCATTGCTCCTTCTCCTGTTCCGCATCCCGTCACTACATAATCAGCTGCTCTTCCATTTAAAATGGCAGCTGCCAAAATACCTACCTGTACATAAGTCAGCTGTGCTTCATCTTCTGCCGTATACATTCCATAGTTATCTACTTCAAACCCATAGTAATCTGCAACCTTTTTCAGCGCATTGTAAATCATACCATTTTTAGCTCCCTGGCTATTTTCATTGATTAATGCGATTCTCATAATCTTTTCTCCTTATATACCTTTTATCTCTATAATGACTTTTTCAATGTTTCTATAATTTTTTCTGTACTCAGTCCATACTCATCCAGCAATTCTTCAGGTTTTCCTGATTGACCAAATCGATCTTGTACTCCTATTTTAGTAACTGCTTTTTTACCATTGATCACATCCATCACAGCATCCCCAAGTCCTCCAATCACACTATGCTCTTCTAATGTAAAGATTTTATGTCCAGAATCAATATATTTTTCAATAATTGCTCGATCAATCGGCTTAATTGTATGCATATTAACTACTGCAACACTTTTTCCCTCTCTTTCCAAAGTTTCCGCAGCTTCTAACGCATTGCAGACAATAATTCCTGTTGCAATAATGACTGCATCTGTTCCTTCTTTCAGGATATTTGCTTTTCCAATTTCAAATGGCTGTTTTGGCAACACAGGACTTGGCAAGCGGCCCAGTCGAATATAAACAGGACCTTCATATTCTGCTGCTGCTTTTACAGCCTCATACGTTTCGTTCGCATCGCATGGAGAAAGAATTGTCATACCTGGAAGCACGCGCATCAAAGCAATGTCTTCAATTGCTTCATGGCTTCCCCCATCTTCTCCAAGGGTAATTCCTGCATGTGTCATTCCAAATTTCACATTAAAATGTGGATAAGCGACACCATTTCTGATCTGGTCATATGCACGACCAGCAAATACTGCAAATGTGCTGCAAAATGGTATTAACCCCGTTGTAGACAATCCAGCGCTCATATCAACCATATTTGCTTCCGCAATTCCAACATTAAAAAATCTATCAGGAAACGCTTCTTCGAATTTTGCTGTCATAGTAGCATGTGCCAAATCTGCATCCAATACTACAATTTTTGAATTTTCTTTTCCTATCTTTGCAAGAGCTTCTCCATATGCAATTCTGGTTGCTTTTAATTCTTTCATCTTAATTCCTCCATTGCCTGCTCAAGTTCTTCAAGAGCCAATTTACGTTCTTCTTCTGTTGGTGCTTTCCCATGCCAACCAACCTGATTTTCCATAAATGATATTCCCTTACCTTTCACAGTATGAGCAATGATGCATCTTGGTTTGAATTGTACCACAGGCTCTTGCAATGCTTTCAATACATCCTGAATATTATTACCATCTTCCAACTCTATCACATCAAAGCCAAAGGCCTGAAATTTTGCTTTTAAGTCTCCCAGGGGCATAACCTGGTCATTCGTTCCATCTATTTGAAGACCATTATTATCCACGATTACAGTAAAATTATCTAACTCAAATTTTGCTGCTGCCATACATGCTTCCCATGCAATCCCCTCTTGAATTTCTCCATCACCTACAAGTGTATATACTTTTGAATTTTCATTCTGTAGCTTTAATCCAAGTGCCATTCCGGTCGCAATAGAAATCCCCTGCCCTAGTGAACCCGTTGATGCCTCCACACCTGGACACTTTTTACAATCTGGATGTCCTTGCAAAATGCTATGTAACTGCCTAAAATTTTGGAATTCTTCTTTTTCAAAATATCCCAGTTCTCCAAGTATTCCATATAAAGCAGGTGCTGCATGTCCTTTGCTTAATACAAATCGGTCTCTGTCTTTCATTTTAGGATTTTTAGCATCACATTTCATGATTTGAGCATATAAAGATACAAGAATCTCCACTGCTGACAAAGATCCTCCCGGATGACCACTTTTTGCATCTGCAGTCATATTAATAATATCTTTCCTTACATCAACACATAATTTTTTTAGTTCTTTTGTCTCCATGATATCTCCTTTTTAATATTGTGCATTACGAAATGTCTACTATAGTATAATATTATCCATATCCACGTTTATTAAATCGATATGACGTTTCATGTAAATTTCAGCTACTTCCACATCTCTTTCTAATAAAGCATTTAATATATTGCTATGTGCAACTATCGCATTCTGAGCATTATGTTCTATTTTAAAAGTTTGCAGTCGAAAACTAATGATTCGCTCATTAATTCTGTCATTCATAAACATAAACATTTTATTTTTTGTCATTTTCATAATTAGAGAATGAAACTGTTCATCATATTCTGCCAATGCTGCCGCATCTTTTTGTTTTACAGCTTGTAGAAAAAGTGTATGAATTTTTTTTAGTTCCTCCAATTCATCTTCTGTTGATCGAACTGCTGCAAGACGAATTGCTACTGGTTCTATCGCACTTCTTACTTCAATATAATCATTAATTTTAATTCGATTTTTTCCAAACCAATTCAGTAGTGCTTCATTTTCATTTTCTTCCTTTTTTACAATAAATGCTCCTCGACCGGGTTTCAGTTCTACAAATCCCTGTGCTTCTAAATTACGTAAAGCTTCGCGTACTGTTCCTCGCCCAACAGAAAGCTTATTACATATTTCCTGTTCTGTAGCTAATTTATCTCCAAGTTCCGTATTATCTGATTTTATATATTCCTTCAAATAATCAATTGTTTTTTGTGTTGCTGAAATATGTCTACTCATATCTTTCAGTCCTTCCTATTTTATTAACATATTAGGAAGCCAGGTTACAATCTGTGGAACATATGTACAAATTCCTAAAGTAACAAGTAATGGTAATAGAAATGGCAGTATTCCTTTATAAAGAACTTCAAGTTTCAATTTTGCCAAATCTGCTATCACAAACAGACAAACACCAAATGGAGGTGTTACCTGGCCAATCATCAGATTTAATACCATAACTACACCAAAATGAACCAAATCAATACCAAGACTTGTTACAATCGGAAGTAATACTGGTAACATCAATGTCAAAATTGCACCCGGCTCCATAAACATTCCCAGAATTAACAGTATAATATTGATCACAAGAAGAATCACATATGGATTTGAGCTAATTCCAAGTATAAAATCTGCAATCTGACCCGAAATTCCTTCTTTTACCATAATGTAAGTAAAAAGTGTAGATGTCCCGATAATAAACAATGTATTAGCTGAGGTAATGGCTGAATCTTTCAAACATTTTTTAAACTCTTCCCATCCCATTGACTTATACACAATGACTGAGATTACAAGAGAATATACCACTGCTATACATGATGCTTCTGTGGGCGTAAACCAGCCTGTCGTAAATCCTGCCAGAATAATTAACGGTGTGATTAATGAAAGGATAGACTCTTTGAAGCTTTTCCACAATGCGATCACGCTGAAAGCAGTTCTTTTATATCCTCTTTTTAATGCAAAAATCAAAACTAATGCCATCAAAGCTGCACCCATAAGAAGCCCTGGAATAACTCCCCCCATAAACAGCTTTGCCACACTGACACTTGCCACAGAACCATAAATAATCAAGGGAATGCTCGGAGGGAAAATAGGTCCAATTACAGAAGATGCTGCAGTAACTGAAGCTGAAAATTCATCATCATATCCATCATCCCGCATTGCCTTCATCTCAATTGTCCCTAGTCCTCCAGCATCTGCAGCTGCACTTCCTGACATTCCAGCAAAAATAATACTCGCTACAATATTCGCATGCCCAAGGCCGCCTGGAATCCATCCAACCAGATTTTTTGCAAATCCAAATATTTTTTCGGTAATTTTACCTTCATTCATTAAATTCCCCGCTAAAATGAACAGTGGAACTGCAATCAACAAAAAGGAATCTACCCCTGTTGTCATCTTTTGTCCAACTACCATTAACGGATAATCAAGTGCAAAACATCCACAAACTGCACCTGCACCTATTGCAATACTAATTGGCGCTCCTACAATTAATAGTATAATAAATACCGATACAAATACAATCATTTACTTTAAACCTCCTTTTCCCCGGAGCAATCCTATCGTCTTGTCTAGAACTTGATATATCGTGTCAAATACAATAAAACCACCTGCAATTGCCATCGGAAGGAACTGCCATGCCTTGGAAAGAAACTGCATTGTTGAAAAATAACTGGTACTTAAAATCGGATACATATTACAATAAGATAAAACCATCGTCACACCAAGTACCAAACTGAACACTTTTGTAAAATACCAAAATACCTTTTGTACTGTTTGATTTACACGTGTATATACCATATCCAATGAAATTAATCGTTCTTCGTCATAAAGAATAATCAGACCAATAAACGCCATCCACATGAAAAGGAATCCACATAACTCTGTTGTTGGTCTAAAAGATTTATTCGCAACATTTCTTAAAATCAACTCATACATCATAATAAGAACAATCCCCGAAACAAATAGCATCACAAGTATCGTGGCTGTTTTTACAATGATGTCTAAAATTTTTCTGTAAATTTTCATCTCAGATTTCCTTTCATAATTCGGGGAGTGATACTTCAAACATATCACTTCCCTTCTTTATCAATCTATTTGTTTAACTCCAAAATGGAATTTACAATTTCTGCATCATACCATGCTTCCTTTTCATATCGTTTATAATATTCTTCTCCGCCTAATGCATCTTTAAAACTCTGAATATCTGGTTCATCATCAAACTGTACCCCTGCTTCCTCCAAAGTTTTCCTTGCCGCTTCATTATCCTCTTTAATCACGTCAAATGAATACTTTACCGCAATTTTTGCTTGTTCCTTTAAAATATTCTGATACTCCTCTGGTAAATTATCCCATGAAGCTTTATTCGCTGCCATTGTACATCCCATCCACATATAATTGATAAAGCTAAAATGTTTGATATCATCATACGTTGCATTTGCTACTAAATGATATGTCGCATTATCCTGCCCTTCTGCTGTTCCATTTGAAAGAGCGATTGCCAATTCTGGAAGTGCTAAAGCTACTGGATTTGCTCCAAGAGACTCCCAAACGTCCAAATACATCTGACTTGTAGGCACACGTAATTTTAATCCTTTTACATCTTCTGCTGTATGTACTGGCGTATTGGTTGTAGAAATCTGACGCAAACCATTATCTCCTTCTGCCAGATATACTAATCCTGTTTTTTCGAGTCCTTCAAAAATTTTTCCCCCTATCTCTCCATTCGTTACTTCATATGCTTGTTCTGCATCTTTAAAAAGAAATGGAAGGTCTAGTATCTTTGCTCCATCATAAAATTCTGTAAATCCAGAAGTTCCTGCAAACACAATATCAATTGTTCCCATACGAGTAGACTGTAATGCTTCTGCATCATTTCCCAGCTCATTTGAATGATGTGCATCTAGTGTAATTTTTCCATCAGATGCTTCTTCCACCAATTTTTTGTATTCTAAAATTGTTTTTGTCGGAACTGAGTTCTCATTTCCTGGAGAATAAAGTGTCAATGTTACAGGTTTCAAATCTTCCAAACCACCTTTTTCTCCACTTGATTTTCCTCCAGCATCAGATTTTGAACCTCCACATCCCGTCAATGTAGATAACACCATAACCCCCATTACTCCCAGTGCTACTAATCTTTTTTTCATTTTTCTTCCTCCTTGTTGTAATAGTTCCCCACTGCCATTAAAAAACACTCCTCAATATTGTCATACAATTTTTATTTTTTAATGACTTGTCATACAATTATAATAAATGAAGAGTTTTTAAAAATCAATATTAAAACTTCATAAATAACGCCTACATTTTTTATATATATTTACTAATTTTTTTGTTTTTTTATCGTATTTTTTAATCATTTTTACCGTTTCAATTTATACCGTCCAGGTTTTCTCGCACAAAAAAATGATCCTGCTGTACGTTTACAGTCAAGACCATTTTTCCCGTTTTTCTTTATTTCATTTTTTTCTGATTACCAGCTTAATTCATGCAGATGCCCTTCCAGATTCATATGTGCAAAATTCTGCTGTCTGAGCGCCTCATATAAGATAATGGCAACCGAATTGCCTAAGTTCAGTGAGCGGATGTCTCCTACCATCGGGATCCGGATACAGTCTTCTTTGTGATCCACCAGGATTTCTTCCGGAATACCAGCGCTTTCCTTTCCAAACATAATATAACAGTCCGGCTCATACTCTACTTCTGTGTATACCTTCGGAGCTTTTGTTGTTGCCATATAAATCTTCGCTCCTGGATTTTTCTCCAGGAAATCCTCAAAATTGATATACGTTCTGACATCCAGGTCAGCCCAGTAATCCATCCCTGCTCGCTTTAATGCTTTCTCATTCAGGCGGAATCCCAGAGGCTCGATCAGATGGAGTCTTGTGTTGGTCGCAACACAGGTTCTTCCGATATTTCCCGTATTTGCAGGGATTTCCGGTTCATGCAGTACAATATTTAACATGATGTATTTCCCTCATTTCTCAGTTTTTCAATAAAGCGTTCCAGTCTTCCCAAAGCGACCTTTAAATCTTCCAGAGAATATGCATAGGAAATCCGAAGGAACCCTTCTCCGCAATCTCCAAATGCAGTTCCCGGTACCACCGCTACTTTCTCTTCCATCAGGAAGCGGGTTGCAAATTCCTCAGATGTCATCCCAAATTCGCTGATATTCGGGAAAACATAAAATGCTCCAAACGGCTCAAAACATTCCAGTCCCATCCGTTTAAATTCGTGCATCAGAAATCGTCTTCTCTGATTATAAGACTTTCTCATCTCTGCTACCTCATCGTCGCAGTGGCGCAGCCCTTCGACCGCAGCATACTGGCTGTTTGTCGGCGCACACATGATAGCATACTGATGCAGCTTTACCATCTGCTCGATGATCAGCTTCGGTCCGCAGCAATATCCAAGACGCCATCCTGTCATGGCAAATCCTTTGGAAAATCCATTGATCACAATCGTCCTTTCCCTCATTCCCGGAAGGGATGCGATGGAAACATGATCGCCCTGATAACTCAGCTCAGAATAAATCTCATCAGAAAGCACGTACAGGTCGTGTTCTTTGACAAATTCTGCTACTGGCTCCAGATCTGCTTTTGTCATGATCGATCCGGTCGGATTGTTTGGAAACGGCATAACCAGAACCTTTGTCTTTGGTGTCACTGCTTTTTCCAGATCTTCAACTGTCAACTTAAATTCATTTTCATACTGAAGGGGAATGATCACCGGCACACCATCTGCCATGATCGTACACGGCAGATAGGACACATAACTCGGCTGTGGAATCAGAACTTCATCTCCCGGATCCAGCATACAACGCAGCGCCACATCGATTGCTTCACTTCCTCCGACTGTCACCATCGTCTCTTTCATCGGATCATAGGAAACATGGATCTTACGTTCCAGATACTTACAGATTTCTTCCCTGAGTTCTTTCAGACCTGCATTGGAAGTATAGAAAGTACGCCCCTTTTCCAGTGAAAAAATACCTTCTTCACGGATTCTCCACGGTGTATCAAAATCCGGCTCTCCTACCCCCAGGGAAATCGCATCCTTCATTTCATTTGCCACGTCAAAAAATTTACGGATGCCGGAAGGCTGGATCTCTACAATCTTTTTAGATAATGGATTTCTCATTACGGTGTCACCAGCATCCTTTCCGAATCACTTTTTGAAGCCAGGATAGTTCCGTGGTCCTTATATTTCTTCAAAATAAAATGAGTCGCTGTGCTAATCACCGAATCCAGTGTTGACAGCTTTTCTGAAACAAACTGGGAGACTTCTTTCAAAGTCTTTCCTTCCAGAGAAACTAACAGATCATAACCTCCGGAGATCAGATATACTGCATGGACTTCCGGGTAGTTGCAGATGCGCTCTGCAATCTTATCAAATCCCTGGGTTCTCTGCGGAGTCATGCGCACCTCAATCAGGGCGGTTACCAGTTCCACTCCTGCTTTATCCCAGTCGATCAAGGTGTGATATCCACAGATCACTTTATCCTTCTCCATCTCTGCGATCTCATTGGCAACGGTCACTTCGTCTGTTCCCAGCAGTACTGCCAGCTCTGCCAGATTGGCTCTGCTGTTTTTCTCAATATAATATAAAATTTCCTTTCGGATCAATTCTCGCTTTTCCATATGCTTCTTCTCCTTATTCTGATCTTGCCTCGTTTTGCGCCTGCTCTTCCCACCAGCGCATCAGTTCATCCGGTGCAGGTCGATCCAGATAACGCACTTCTTCTCCGCTTGTGATTACTTTCGCATGATCTGCTGTCATAACCCCAAGCACACTGGCTCGTGCCCCGCTCTCTTCCAGACACCGCACAAGTGCATTTCCATCCCGGGAAGTCATCAGCACAGCACCTGCAGAAGTCATCAGATACGGATTCAAATGATAATACTCGCAGACTTCCACACACTCCTGACGGATCGAAATCCTGGACATCTCGATCTGCATCCCAACTTTGGCTGCCTCTGTCAATTCCCAGAGAGATGCTAAAATCCCCCCGCTTCCAATCTGCTGCATGGCTGTCACCAGAGGTTCTCCTGTCTGGATCCGCATCTGTGCCGCCTTTCTCACAGCTTCCACAGTCTCCATTTCCTGATTCAGACTCTGGATCTGCCGGATAAATGCAGGTACAAACCGCCCGGAAAGTTCTTCTTTTCTTTCCTCCAGGATCCGCAGTACCCCTTCTGTCCCGATGGATCCACAAAGTACAAGATCCTGACCAACTCCTGCCTGTGTAAGACAGATCTGCTGTCCTTTTTTCACGACTCCCATGGCAGTTACTGAAACCACCGCCTGACTGACTGCCACACTGACCTCTGCCTTTGCACAGGTCATGGCAATTCCCAAAGCAGCGCACTGTTCTTCCATACAGCGAAACATTTCTTTTAATCGGGACTCATAAGCATAGGTCGGCAGGATTACCTGCACCGAAACACCAATCGCATGAGCGCCTCTCGTCTCCAGATCCAAAACTGCCCGCAGGATTCCATATCCTCCTATCGTCCGGGCGTTACCAGACACCACAGAAGACGTATAGACCGCATCTTCATCCGACTCTGTCCGGACTGTTGTGCACATTTCTTCCACAGAAGGCTCTGTCAGAATCTCTTCTCTTTTTGTATGCAGTTGTTTTAACACAGAACGCTTCAAAACGGTCTGTGACACTGTTCCAACTTTCATGTTCCAAGTCTCCCTCAACTCTCTACATCAGATATGGTAAAATCATCGTTGCAAGCATTGCCACGATTAAAACCAATGCTCCAATGGCAACTGCTCTTTTCACTCTTTTATCATTAAAATTCACTGTGTTCACCTCTTTAAATTCCCATACTCAACGGGTATTTTAGGTTACATTTTAAACTCTTTACAGTATTTTTGCAAGAAGCACTGCTCACATTTCGGACTTCTGGCTGTACAAATCGAACGCCCGAAGGTAATGATTTGGATATTATATAAAATCCAGTGATCCCTGGGCAGTTCTTTCATCAGATCCTGCTCCACTTTTTCCGGATCCTCATTTTTTGTCAGACCAAGTCTCTTTGAAATCCGCTTCACATGGGTATCCACCACAACACTGGGATCGTGATAAATATTTCCCCGGATCACATTGGCTGTCTTTCTTCCTACACCGGCCAAAGAAGTCAGATCCTCCAGACTTCTTGGCACTTCACCGCCAAATTTGTACACCAGATCTCTGGTGCAGGCAATGATATTTTTTGCTTTGTTGTGATAAAATCCGGTTGGTTTGATGTCCTGCTCCAATTCTTTCAAATCTGCATTCGCAAACTTTTCCAGGGTATCATATTTCCGAAACAAATCTGCTGTCACAATATTCACCCTGGCATCGGTGCACTGTGCGCTCAACATAGTTGCAATCAACAGCTGCCATGGAGTCTCATGATTCAGATAACAGACATATTCTCTTCCATATTGTTCATCTAAAATCTCTAAAATTTCTTTTGTCCGTTTTTTCATACGTAATCAGAAGAGGGACTCCTCTGCTCCTTTCTCTACCTGGACAACCCGTGCCTGGTTTGTCAGGATATTTCGATTTCGATAATCAAACAACAACAATTTTCCGTCAATCCATTCCAAATGTGTCATTTTCCGAAGCTGCCGCTTATCATATCCTTCATATCCTTTCAGATAGCGGTACTCTTCCGCCTCTTTCTCATAAAATGCAGATGCTTCCTTCTTTCCAATCTGGATTTCACCTGCAAATTCCGGTCTTTTTTTCACATTTTCTCTTAAATAGAGATCTAATATCAACATCTGGCGATAGTTTTCCACATCATGTTCTACATGTGCTTTGATAAATGCAAACAACACTTCGTAACGGGTGATTCTGGAGTGATTCATCATATGCAGGCCATGCTCTTCATAATAGCGGCTCAGACTTTCATACAACATAAACGTATCCGGAAATGCCTGCTCCAACAGCCTCAAAGTATTGACAAACTGTCCACTGTTGTAATAAACCTCCACCATCTCTTCCACGCCTTTGAGACGGATTACATCATCATAAGACAGCCACTTTGTAGAGAGCACTTCAAACGGCGGACGATCCTGATATAACAATTCGTATGCTGCTGCCTTTTCGTGCATATAAGATCCTTTCAGTACCTTTAAAAATCCCAGCTGAAGCTGCTCCGGATGCAGTGCATACACATCCCGGAAAGACTTGGCAAAAGTATGATAATCTTCATACGGCAATCCGGCGATCAGATCCAGATGCTGATGCACATTTCCTTTTTCCTGCACCCTCTTCACGATCCGCTTTACTTCTTCAAAGTTCATCTTCCGGTGGATTTCCGTGATCGTCTCGGGGTTGGTAGACTGGATCCCGATCTCCAGCTGGATCAGTCCCGGCCGCATGGATGCGATCAGTTCTAATTCGTCTTCATTTAACAAATCCGCAGCAACCTCAAAGTGGAAATTTGTCTTCCCTTTGTCATGTTCTTTCAAATATGTCCAAATCGCCATCGAGTGGCTGTGCTTACAATTAAAGGTTCGGTCTACAAATTTCACCTGCGGCACTTCATGATCGATAAAAAACTGCAGTTCCCGCTTCACCAGCTCCAGATCCCGAAAGCGGAGACATTTATCAATCGAAGAAAGACAATAGCTGCAGGAAAATGGACAGCCCCGGCTGGATTCATAATAAATGATCTTATTCTGAAAATCTTCAATGTGATCATACACAAACGGTACTTTGCTCAGGTCCATCACCGGACGGACTTCATTCTGAATGCATTCTCCCCCTTTCCGGTATACAATTCCCCTGATCATGCACAGATCTTTCCCTTCTCCCCTCCAGTGTTCCATCAGTTCCAGAAACGTCTCTTCCCCTTCTCCGCACATCACGCCCGTCACCTGTGGATACTGCTCCATCACAGAAACCGCATTGTAGGAAACTTCCGGACCGCCAAGCCAGATCTGCAGATCCGGCAATACTTTGTGGATTTCAGTGATCAGCTGCTCCACATATAAAATATTCCACAGATAACAGGACAGACATAACACATCTGGCCTTTTCTTATAAATATCGGACAAAATGTCATCCATGGTCTGATTGATCGTATATTCTGCGATCTCGGTCTGCTGTGCATATTTTTTCGCATATGCACGCAGGCTGTACACCGCAAGATTAGAATGTATATATTTTGCATTGATCGCTGTCAGTAAAACTTTCATAAAAACCTCCGTATCCGTTGACATTTCGATAAAAACCATGTAAAATTAAGAACCGTGCAGCCGGGGTGTTAGCGGTACCTTGTACCTGCAATCCGCTATAGCAGGGGTGATATTACGCAGAGGGTGTAGCATTGCATAGCTGCCCTCGGAAAGTGGCGTTGAGATTTGGGTCCTACGCGACGGGAATCTGTGAACCGTGTCAGGTCGGGAACGAAGCAGCACTAAGCAGAACCTCTCGGGTGCCGTAGGGGTGCCTGGGTTGAGTTAACTACCGAGGTAACGTATGGGGTGATGCATTCGAAGCGTAATGCACAAATTATTTTGTCCAAAAACAGGAAGTTTGAGTTATTCAGACTTCTTTTTTTTGTCTTTTTGTTTCTGACGCAGCTCTTTAAAAAACTGTTTCATCATCCCACTGCACTCTTCTTCCAGAACTCCTGTTGTCAGTTCCACCTGATGATTAAATTCTTTCATATCCAGAAGATTTAAGATGGATCCGGCACACCCCGCTTTCGGATTCATGCATCCCACAACAACACGTTTGATACGCGCCTGCACGATGGCTCCGGAGCACATCTGACAAGGCTCCAGTGTCACATACATGGTGCAGTCTTCCAGCCGCCAGTCATCCATCTTTTTGCTGGCTTTTCGGATTGCCTGCAGTTCTGCATGAGCCAATGTGTTCTTATCCACAGTCCTTCTGTTATATCCGCGCCCGATGATCTGATCCTGATATACGATCACACAACCGATCGGAACTTCTTCCAGCGCATATGCCTTTTTAGCCTGCCGGATCGCTTCCCGCATGTATTTTTCATCTTGATTCATATTGTTTCCTCTTTTCTACCTCGCCCATTTACAAGCTGGTTCTTTTTTTACATCCACCGAATACAATTAGAAAAAAGACAAGATCTGAGGTATTATATGAAACCCGGCATCTATTATTTCTATGAATATCAAATGGATAAAAAAATCCGAACCGTAGGATTTTTAAAATTGGTACAGACATTTGACTCCTGCAGGCTTCAGATTTCCATCCGACAGATTTCCGCAGCACCAACAGACAAGATCCTATTGTCCATGCTGTTTCCGGAAAAAGACAGACTGCGAAAAAAAGCCGTGACAGAACTTCCCTTCCAGAATTCATGCATCTCCTGCCGAGTCTCCCTCTCAAAAGAAGATTTTCCCGCGGCGATGGCACCGGCAGATCTTCAAGGTTTTCTTCTGGAAACCTCAAATGGAGACTATTTTGCCGCCTGCTGTGACAACTGTCCTTTTTCGCTGTCTCTTCTGACAGACACAATCACTACAAAACAGGATACAAGCACAGAGCCGGCTCCAAAATCGGAAACAAAACCGGAGAATCCTCCTGTCCTTACCGAAGAAAAAGCAGAACTCTCTTCCGAAGCAATTTCCGCCACGGACAAACTGGCTGTCTCCATCCGCAAACTCTCGTATCATGATCTCTCTACCTTGCCAAAACCACTTTGGCGGCTTGCCAACAACAGTTTTCTTCTGCACGGCTGTCACAACTATCACCATCTTCTTCTCCTGGAAGAAAACGGTCATCAATGGTTGGGCATCCCTGGTATCTACTCGGCCCGTGAAGCAAATGCCGCAGAATTATTCGGATTCCCTCAATTTACCCGGGACTATCATCAGAAACTGACACTCTCGGACGAAGAATGCAGCGAAGATGAGGACTTCGGTTACTGGTGCCGCTGCCTCAAATGATGCCGTTCATATCCTGATACAGACGCTTTGCATAGCTGTCCGTCATCCCACAGACATAATCTGTGACCAGAAGCAGGCGGAGATACAGCTTCTCTGCCTCGCTCTTTCCCTTTGCCTGATTGCTGTATGCTTTTTTATAATTATCTGAAATAAATGACAATACCCGGATATCAATGGCATTTGGCTCCTGATCTGTATCATAATACAAAATTGCCTGGATCATACGATCCATCAAAAAATCCAGGATCACAGCTTCCTTGACCTCCATCCGGTAAATCTCCCGAGAAGAAAATACAGAATTATATGCGATACCACCCAGACATTCCATCAGCTTTTCCCCAAAAGTGCCATTGAAAAGATCTTTTCGGAACACTCCAGACATAATCTCCTCATAATGCTCCATAAACCCTCTGGTAGCACATTCAATTAAAAATCCCTGGGCACGGATAATCCAATTCTTGATCGCATAAGCCTCTGGGTTCTGCACTCCCTTTTCCTGGCCTCTTTGATATAATTTTTTTAATTTCCCCACTCCGTCAAAGCTGGAATCCGGGCACTTCTTTTGCAGATCCAAGAGTTCTTCTTTCAATGTGTGATACGACAGAAAGCCTTTTACAAACGCATCTTCGATATCTGCCGTCTTATAAGCCAGATCGTCTGCCGCTTCCAGAATATACGTCAAAGGATGTCTGCTGTTTCCCGTCCGGGTCTCTTTCGTAATCTCTTCAAAAATCTGCTGATCTGCCAGAAAATATCCCATTTTCTTCTCTTTGATATCCCCAGAATCCGGATGGACTTCTGTGGATGCGATGGGATATTTGATGATCGTATTCAGAAGGGCATATGTCAGATTCATACCGTATTCATCTACCAGATAATGCAGCCTGGTCACCAGACGAAGGGCTTGTGCGTTTCCTTCAAAATGGTAAAAATCAGCTTTCATCTGTGGACTTAAAATATCATCCAGAATCTGTCCTTTATATTCCAGTTCCGGAAGCTTTCGCACAAACCAGTCCCGGATTGCCAGTTCTCCAAAATGTCCGAAGGGCGGATTGCCAATATCATGGATCAGTCCTGCACACTCCAGAATATGGCTGATATCCTCCTTTGTCTTCCTTGTAAAGGTAACATCTTTTCCATTCTCTAAGATCGCCTCTCCGATATTCTGCCCCAAAGATTTGGCAAGAGAAGATACTTCCAGGGAGTGCGTCAGTCTTGTCCTGATAAAATCACTTTGATCCAATGGAAATACCTGGGTTTTATCCTGCAGTCTCCGAAAAGAAGCACTTCCTATGATCCGATGATAATCTTTTTCAAATTCACTGCGGAAATCTGATTGTTTCACGGACATAGAATTCGCTCCCCGCATCCGCTTTTCCGACAATAATGTCTTCCACTCCATAGCCATCCTCCTTCTAATCCAGATAGATCGGCGGTACATACTCCCTTCCAAGCATCGCTTTTTTTCGCTCCTGTTCTCCAAGAAATGCCCACTCTGTCATATCCTTCCACTTATGGATCCTTCTGTCATACACCTGAACATATCCGATCCGGCTCGGATGCATCCGCACACTGTTGGACTGATACTCATGTCCTGTATAAGGATTCACATCACCGACAGCCGGATCTTCCCGCTTTGCATCCTCTTCTTCTGCCCTCTTCATCACAGACGAAATAGGAAGATCCTGTGCGATATCGTCAAGAGTACGTTCCTGCATTTCTGCTTCTTCATGAGGCTTCAGCTCCTCTAGAGGCAGCTCGATCTGCATCTCTTCCAATGTGGGTTCTCCATCGTCTAATTTGCCTTCTTTTCTGCGCATCTCTTCTACTGTCCGCAGATCTGCCGCTGTCAGCTCTGCCGATTCTCCTCCCAGAATGCTCAACTGGAATGGACAATCCAAAATGGATGCAATCATCCGCATATCCTGTTCCTGAAAATTATCTCTTCCCAGCCTTTGTGTCAAATTCTGTCTGGACATCTTCATACCTGTCTTCTCTTCTATGATCTCTGCCAGTTCTTTAATCGTCATGTCTTTCCGGCTCAGCATCACTTTGACCTGTTCTCCAAATGTAAGATCTTCCATATGTTCCTCCTTCTTCTGTCTGTACGCTCTATAAGAAATGTTTTTATTTCTATCATTTTGCTTCTCTCATTTTAACAAATCCAATTTTGTGCGTCAATCACAAAGCTTATTTTTCCGACAATAGAAAGAAAAGAGTTTCTACCCCAAACGGAATAAAAACTCTTCAGCTCTTATTTTTGTATCTGTGCCAGATATTCTTCTAATGTAATTCCTTTTTCTGTAATCTCTTTCGCTGCCTTTTCCCCGACATAGCGGTAATGCCATGGCTCATATACATACTGTGTCACATCCGTCTTCTCTTTCGGATACCGAAGGATAAATCCGTAATTCTGACAGTTTTTCATCAGCCACTGCTGCTCCGGAGTCTGTGCCTGGGATTCATCCAGTGTCTGATTCTTTTCTGATACGATATCCAGCGCCAGACCGGTTGCATGTTCACTGGTTCCTGGAACTGCAACGGATTTCTTCGTCTCGTCATAAGAATCAACATAGGAATATCCCTGACTGAGCCAGGACTGCATGGTATCATTGAATACCCCCTTCTGCTCATCATACGTGCGGTATCCAGAGATCACTTTCAAATTCATCTTGGCTTTTTTTGCATCCTGAAGCATCTTATTTACCGATTCTGCAATTCTTGCATCAACCTTGTTGCCTTCCTCATCTATCACTGTCAGCTCCGGCGCAAAGTCTGCTGCAAGCGGATAGGAGTTATTTACAAGAAGCAGATTCCACTCTTTTGACTGAAGATTCTGTGTTTTCTCCGCTTTTTTTTCTTCTTCCAACTGTTGTTTCAGTATTGTGATCTGTTTTTCATATTTTGTTTTTACCTGTTTCAGCTCATCATTTTTATCATGCATCTTACTGTTCGCTGCCAGAAAAGTGAGTGCGATTCCTGCGACTGCACCCATGATCATTCCCATGATGAGTATCTTTTTTGCTTTTCGATTTACTCTTGCCATATTTGTGTTAACTCCATTTGTATTTTAGAATCTATATCCGGACAATTCGAACATACCGCGATCCGATATGGAAATCCATCCCGCGGATACTCCCGATAATAATATTGATCCGGAAACTGCTCTGGTTTCCGTTTTAACAGCGGCGGATCCGAAAGCTGTATTTCAAAAGCAGACAAAGGCAATCGCATCCCTTCTCTGGTAGCTTTCATAAAACTTTCTTTCAGAACCCAATATCTGTAAAACTTCTCCATTCTTTCTTCTGTTGTTCTGCTTTCCAAAAGATCTTCATACTCACTCCTGCAGAAAAAATGTCTCGCCAGATTGAGTCTGTCTTCTCGGATCTTTTCGATATCACAACCAACCTGTATGCCCGTTCTTCCTTCGGTATCTACGGAACACAGTACATAGTCCTCGGAATGGGAGAAATTATATACAGCGCTGTCCGATATCTTATATCTAGTACGGATCTCTTCTAACAGAAGCCATGCCCCTACACTCTGTGCCTTATTCTGCTGTTGTCTGAGGCGGTCTGCCTTATCCTTCCGAAACTTTGGCAGTCTCTCGTAATAATGCCTGTAGCAGGACTCCTTATATAGCGGTCTTACATCTGCAAGCCAGGTATCTATCATTGCAACTATCCTTTCAGATAACGAACTTCAAATGTATCAATCGTGATCGGCTTATTAAACAGACTGCCCTGTACACAACTGCATCCAAGCTCTTTCAAAACATTCAGCTGGTCTCTTGTCTCAACCCCGCTTGCTGATACAACAACTCCCAACTGATGACAGGCATCTGCTACTGATCTTGCTACGATCTGACTTCGGTCGTTTGCCACAATATTCGCTACAATACTCTTATCCAGCTTCAGTCCGTCAAACTCCATGATCGTCAGAATCGCAACGGTAGACTCTTTGGCACCAAAATGATCCAGGATCACCCGTACATTGCTTTTCCGGATCTTATTGCTCGTCTCAGCAAGCATTTCCTGATTCATATCACTGTAAGATTCTGAAACCTCCACTTCCAGATATTCACAAGACACATGATATTTTTCGATCAGTGCTGTCATTTTTTCCGCCACATCTATCTGCCGCAATGTTGCTCCTGCAAAATTCACTGCGATCGGGATCATCGGAAGCTCTTCTCTCTCCCAACGATTCAGTGTCTTACAAACCTGTTCAAAAACATAAAGATCCAGATAATGGGACAATTTGGTCTCTTCCAAAAGAGTCAGATACTTCCCGGGATTCATAATCCCCAGATCTTTATGGTGATAACGCACAACTGCCTCTGCACCTACAACTTCTTCTGTATCTGCGTCCACTTTAGGAACCAGACAGACAATGAAGTTTCCACTTTCAATGTCATTGAGCAGATCCTGCTTAATGATCGGCTCATGATGTCCTTTTTTCAGATTTTTATAGTACTTCTGCTTCTCTTCCCGCATCATCGTCTCCGCACGACCGATGAGCTTCTCTGCATCAATGTCTACCTTTTCCCATGCGTATCCAATGGATACCAGACCCAGACTGATGTTATCCAGCTTATGATGTGCATCATTCACACTCTTGATAAATGTATCATATGTCACATCTTCCACTGCTACCAGATACTCATCACCTGTCATCCGAAAGACTAAGGAACTGCGAAAATATTCTTCCAAGACTTCCCCGACACGGATCACAACCTCATCGCCATATTCGTGTCCAAACTCCCGGTTGAAATTCTTCAGTCCATTGATATCAACCGAAACTGCCCCCAGAGATTTACATTCTTTCTTATGGATATCCGTCATATATCTGACAAAACTGTTTCTGTTCATCAATCCTGTCAGATCATCGTGATAACTCAAATACTCCTGCTGTTTCTGCATCTTCTGCAAGATCACAGACTGGGAAATATAAGGAAGAAGTGATCTCATATAAGAAATCTCACAGCCGCCCCGGTGTACTCCAACAACTGCAAGGACTGCCACTGCACCGTCTTCCAGCGGCTGAAAAACACTATAATCTGCCTCTGTAGTATCTGTGATCTCCTGGCACATCCAACGTGGCCACTGCTCCTTATCCAGCATCTTGATCTTATCCCTCTGCCATGGGATAAACTCGGCACACCACTCATAAATTGTAAGGATCTCTTCTTCGTCTCTTTCAATATAATAAACATACTCTGAATCATAATGATCCCGAATCGTACCAAGTACGTCATTCATGATCTCGATGATCGAACGCTGTTTATAATTTTCACTCATAGTTTCTTTCCCCCGATATCATCCCGTCCGGACAAATTGTCAGTCCCAGACTTTCCACTCCGTAGAAAAATACGGAAACACATATGGTTATTTTATAATAGTCTCCTTTAAAATGCAAGAAATTGTGAGTTTATGACAAAAATACGTAAAATAGTCTGGGGGGATATCCTGTAAACTTTTCCTCAAAAGAAACAAGGAAGCTCACCAACCTGTAAACTCCCTTGTTTCTTTTCTCTATAAATTCCAGCGTTTTCCCTGGGATACTCTCAATCGGTTCATGGCTCTTGCCAGAGATGCCTGTGAATGATAATACTCCTGAATGCTCTGTTTCTGACGAATTCTTTCTTCTGCACGCTCTTTCTGTTCCTGAGCATGACGAATGTCAATCTCTTCCGGTTTCTCCGCGGTATCTACCAGCAGTGTCACACGGTTGTTGACTACCTCCGCAAATCCTCGTCCAAACGCAACTTCCATCCAGTTTCCTTCCTCAATCTCCATGCGTCCCATTCCGATCTTCACTGCGATCACCATATTCTCATGATTGGGCAGAATTCCCTTTTCTCCATCCGGTGCCGGAATCACAAGCTTTCTGCAGCGTCCCTCATAAAAGACTCTGTCGCTTGCAATAATTTTCAGACCAAATGTATCCATATGCCACGCTCCTATTCTGCCGCCGATTCAGCATTTGCTTTTGCAATGACATCATCTATCGTTCCCACATTGAAAAATGCAGATTCCGGATATGCATCCATCTCTCCATCAATGATCATCTTAAATCCACGAATTGTTTCTTTTAACGGAACATATTTTCCCGGAATTCCGGTAAATGTCTCTGCCACAAAGAATGGCTGAGACAGGAATCTCTGAATCTTTCTCGCACGCATTACCGTTGCTTTGTCTTCATCTGACAACTCTTCCATACCAAGAATTGCAATAATATCCTGCAGTTCTTTGTATTTCTGGAGAATTGCGATCACTTTATTTGCCACTTCATAGTGCTCTTCTCCAACCACATCTGCTTCCAGAATACGAGAACTGGATTCCAGCGGGTCTACCGCCGGATAGATTCCCTGCTCTACAATTTTTCTGGAAAGTACAGTCGTTGCATCCAGATGTGCGAATGTTGTTGCAGGAGCCGGGTCCGTCAAATCATCTGCCGGTACATATACCGCCTGTACAGAAGTAACAGATCCGTTCTTTGTAGAGGCAATACGCTCCTGTAATTCTCCCATCTCCGTTGCCAGTGTCGGCTGATATCCCACTGCGGACGGCATACGTCCAAGCAATGCGGAAACCTCGGATCCTGCCTGTGTAAAACGGAAAATATTATCGATGAAGAGAAGCACATTCTGATGCTGTTCATCACGGAAATATTCGGCCATCGTCAGTCCTGTTTCCGCCACACGCATACGCGCTCCGGGCGGCTCATTCATCTGTCCAAATACCAAAGCTGTTTTTTTCAGCACTCCGGATGCTTTCATTTCAGACCAGAGGTCATTTCCTTCACGAGAACGCTCTCCGACTCCGGTAAAAATAGAGTATCCGCCATGTTCTGTCGCAATGTTACGGATCAGTTCCTGAATCAATACGGTCTTACCAACTCCGGCACCACCGAACAATCCAATCTTACCTCCTTTTGCATATGGTGCAAGAAGGTCAATGACTTTAATTCCAGTTTCAAGGACCTCTACGACTGGACTCTGATCTTCAAATGTTGGCGGTTCTCTGTGGATCACCCATTTTTCAGCATCCTCAATCTGTTCTCCATTATCGATTGTTTCACCTAATACATTAAACAGTCTGCCCAGTGTCTTCTCACCAACTGGAACTTTAATTCCTGCTCCGGTGGCTGTTACTTCCATATCCTTATGCAGTCCTTCACTGGCAGCAAGCATCAGGCAGCGCACCTCATTATTTCCAAGGTGCTGTGCAACCTCCATGATGCATTTCTTTCCGTTGTTTTCAACTTCCAGAGCATCTTTGATATAAGGAAGATTGCCGTCTTCAAATACTACGTCAACGACAGGTCCCATGACCTGTACAATTCGTCCTTTATTCATATGCTATTCTCACTTCCTTTTCTGCTTCTGCGCCTTCGCACCGCTGCAAACTTCCGTAATTTCCTGGGTAATTGCAGCCTGTCTGGCTCTGTTATATACGATTGACAATTCCCGGATCAAGCTCTGCGCACTGTCTGTTGCAGCCTTCATTGCCATCATACGGGCATTGTGTTCACTGGCATATGCCTCTACCAGGCATCCATAAACCATACCTATGACATAGTTCGGAACAATACTGTCCATCACGCTGTCCGCGGAAGGATACAATTCAATTGCTTCCCGATACATATTCAACGGCATTTTCATACTTCCGAAGTCTTTGGTCTCCAACGGAAGTAATTTCAATTTTTCCGCATCTGCCTGTACGGAATTCTCCATGCGGGTATATACAACATACACTTCATCCAGTTCCCCTGCCAGAAACTGATCGATCACCGACTGACCAATATCTCTTGCCCGATGCATCGTCGGTTTCTGAACCGTATACTGGAAATTCGTATCAATTTCTACATCGTGCTTTGCAAAATAATGTCGTCCCAGCTCACCTACAACAAAGAGCTTGTGAATCCCCGGCCGTGCAAGGATTTCCTCTTCCAGCTTGATAATATTGTGATTGTATGCTCCTGCAAGCCCTTTGTCGGCAGTTACTACGATGGAACCAATCTTTCTCTGCTCTGCCGGAACATTCTCTCTGGCATCAAAATACGGATGCCGGATCTCCGGCACATGACGCAGAATACGGGAAATCTCCCCTTGCAGCCCATAAAAATAGGGCTCGGTATCTGCCAGCTTTTTTCTGGCCTGCGTCATTTTTGAAGAGGAAATCATATACATTGCATTTGTGATCTTCATCGTGTCTTTTACGCTGTTGATGCGGCTCTGTATTTCTCTTATATTTGCCATATTAACACCTGCTCTTCTTGAATTCCTTTGCAGTCTCCACGATCTTTTCGATCAGTTCTTCCGTCAGTACCTTCTTCTCTTCAATCTCCTGTCCGATTTCCGGATATTCAGAATCAAAGTGATGAAGCATATCCGACTGGAACTGTTTGATTTTTGTCTTTTCGATTCCAATCATCACCTTATGTGTCGCTGCACACAGTGTAATGACTTTCTCATGCAAACTGAGCGGATGATAAAGCGGCTGCTTTAACAATTCCATCAAACCACTTCCATACTCCAGCTGTTCTTTTGTCGCAGCATCCAGATCGGAACTAAACTGCGTGAACACTTCCATCTCGCGGTACTGTGCCAGATCGATACGAATACTTCCGGACGCTTTTTTCATCGCTTTTGTCTGTGCGGCACCACCTACACGAGATACGGAAAGTCCTACGTTGACAGCCGGTCTCATACCTGCCGCAAACAAATCGCTCTCCAGGAATATCTGTCCATCTGTAATAGAAATTACATTGGTCGGAATATATGCCGATACATCTCCTGCCTGTGTCTCAATAATTGGAAGTGCTGTAATAGAACCGCCTCCCAATTCATCACTTAAACGACTGGAACGTTCCAGCAGTCTGGAATGCAGATAGAACACATCTCCAGGATATGCCTCACGTCCCGGTGAACGGCCAAGCAACAGCGACAATGCACGATACGCAACCGCATGCTTTGACAGATCATCATAGACGATCAGGACATCTTTTCCCTGATACATAAAATACTCTGCCATTGCTGTTCCGGCATATGGTGCGATATACTGAAGCGGCGCACAATCGCTGGCTGTAGACGATACCACGATCGTATACTCTAATGCACCATTATTTTTCAATGTATTGACCACTTTTGCCACTGTCGATGCTTTCTGTCCGATCGCCACATAAATACAAATTACATCTTTTCCCTTCTGGTTCAGGATCGTATCCATCGCAATGGATGTCTTTCCTGTCTGACGATCTCCGATGATCAGCTCTCTTTGCCCGCGTCCGATCGGGAACATTGCATCAATAGAAAGAATTCCTGTTTCCATCGGTACGCTGACTGATTTTCTGTCAATAATTCCCGGTGCTTCCTGTTCGATCGGACGATAATCATCCGCTTCGATCTCACCTTTTCCATCAATCGGAGCTCCCAGTGCATTGACTACTCTTCCTACATATTTATCTCCAACCGGTACACCGGCCTTTTTTCCTGTACGAGTTACTTTTGTCCCTTCTTTAATTTCTGTATCTCGTCCAAAAAGAATGACTCCGATTTCATTTTTCTGAATATCCTGTACCATTCCTTTCAAACCCGTATCGAAGGTAACAATCTCTCCATACATTGCGTGATCAATTCCATAAATAGTCGCAATCCCGTCACCTACAGCGACAACAGTTCCTACCTCACTGTCCTTGCTCACACTGTCAAAATTTTCTATCTCTTCTTTTAAAATAGAAATAATTTCATCTGAATTGATTGAACTCACCTTGTTCACCTCCAGGTTAATTTTTGTCCGAGCCTGTCCAGACGTCCTTTCAGACTCCAGTCATATTCATCGCTTCCTGTGCGCAGAACAAATCCGCCAAGTAGCGTACCATCTGTCTGAATCTCGATTCTGGCTCTGCTCGCTTCATATTTTCTACAAAGGAACGCTTCCATACTTTTGAGCTGCTCCTCAGTGGGCCGCTCCACACATGTCAATACGGCACTTAAGGTCTGATCCTTTTCGTCACAATATCTGTCATACGCAGCAAATATCTCCGGAATCAGATCCATCCTCTCATATTTACATGCCACTTTCAGGAAATTTCTTATTTCCTGCGGAAATACCTTGTCGATCACACGTTCCTTCTTCTGTGCCGGAATTGTTGGATTCACAAACACATCATGAAGCTGCGGTACCTCCTCAAATATCTCTCTTACTTTCTGTATGGCTTCCTTCGGAACATTCAGCTCATACAACACCTGCGCATACCGCATTGCTGCAGATGAACAGTACATCTGACTAGTTGTTGTCTGTGTCTTCATGAGCTTCACCTACTTCTTCCAGAAACTTATCATAGATCTCCTGATTATTGCCTGCCTGTTCTGCCACGATCTTCGCTGCAGCTGTTATTGCAAGTCCTGCGATTTCAGACTGAAGTGCATTCATCGTCTGCTCACGTTCTACACGGATATCTGCCTTGGCAGACTCGATGATACTGCCTGCCCTGACATCCGCCTCTTTTACGATCCGTTCATACTCTGACTTGGCGTCCTTACGTGCTTTCTCTACGATCCGCACAGATTCTTCTTTTGCTCCACCAAGTGCCTGCGCATATTCTTCCTTCATCTTCATCGCATCTTCCTGTGCATTCTGGGCATTTTTCAATCCGTCTTCGATCAGCTGACGGCGTTTTTCCATAATGTCGGTCACAGGCTTGATCAAAAACTTCTTTAATAAGAAAGCCAGGACGATCAGGTTAATCATGGTATATAGAAAGTTCATATCAAATCTCAGCACTTCCCACACCCGCCTTTCCTGTTAATTTCTATTTGCTTATTTTAAGAAGAATACGATCAGGATACCAATGATAAATCCATAAATTGCAGTTGCCTCTGCAAGTGCACATCCAAGGATCAGGTTCTTGCTGATCTTGCTTTCCGCCTCTGGCTGTCTTGCGATTGCATCCACTGCTTTTCCTGTTGCGATACCAATTCCTACTCCTGCTCCAATACCTGTCAATACTGCGATTCCTGCTCCAATTGCAATCAATGTTCCCATAATTCTAATCTCCTTTTTATTCTTTTATTTGTTCAAAAATTCCGTTTCTATTCCTGTTCTTCTGTCATAAACAGTGCGGTCAGAAATACAAATACATATGCCTGAATCAGACCGTCAAAAATATCGAAATAGAAATTCATCGGAAGTGGTATAATCAGCGGAACAAATGCTTTTAAAAGTTCCATTACCACAAATCCTGCCAGCATGTTACCAAACAGTCGCATACAGAGCGACAATGGGCGGATAAAAATCTCCAGAATCATAATCGGTGCAACCACCGGCACCGGTTTGGCAAAATGCTTGACCCAATGTTTCATACCGTTTTTATGTATTCCTGAATATTCGATCAGGCACATACTCATCACGGCAAGTGCTGCTGTTACATTCAGATCTTTTGTCGGCGGCTTAAAGCCAAGCAGACCAATCATGTTGGCGCACGCCAGATAAAGAAGAACTGTGATCAGATACGGTATATATCTTTTGTTCCCTTTACCAAGGATACCTTCAAAGAAATCCGTTGCCCAGCCAATTGCAGCTTCCAATGCCAACTGAACTTTTCCCGGGTTTTCTACCTTCAGATTTCTCACCAGAATCAACGATAATCCTACCAGAACTGCCATAATAATCCATGTAACAACCACAGATTCTGAAATTCCGCCGAGAACCGGAAGTTCAAATACTGTTTTGCAGTTCAACTCTTCCATCAATTCTGTTGCTAAATTTTCCGTATCGCTCCCTCCTTTTCCTGTCTATTTTTTCATTCCTGCCCTTTTTCGGGGTCTTCCCTTTTCTCTTTCAGGTGGGGGCCTCTTCTGAGCATAAAATAAGGAAATTTCATGTCCTGAAATCTCCGTACAAAAGTCACCTTTTCAGACAGTGTGCCTAAAAAGTTATCTAAATCCTACTCCCAGCCACCTCGTTTGTCAACAAAAATAATTTTTGCTCTTTTTCGTACAATGTTGCTCTTTTTTTGTCGAAATTTCCAGTCATTCAAAATGCGTTTTTTTCTTTTTTTAGGAATATTTCAGACTTATTTTACTGACTTTTCGTCATTTTTATGTTCTTCCAATTTTTTTCTACTAATTTTCATGTCCTTTTTCCTCATTTTTTCATCAAACTTCCATAATATTGTGAAATACTTATCTTTCTGTTTGTGGAAATACCCCCTTTCGGTAAAGAAAAAGAAGGCTTTCCGCACACAGACGCACAATTCTGTATACAAAAAGCCTTTCTAGTTTTATTCTCTTTTCTCTGACACGCTTTCTTCTTTATGTTCTGACTCTGTTTCAGACTTTTCCTGTGCGATTTTCAAAAAATCCCGATCCCCTCTCTTCTTCCGTGGAATAAATCTTCCGGCAACGCCCTTTCCTCTGCTCCTTACATAGAAAAAGCCAATCACGGAAAATACAGCTGCTCCAATAAAATTGACAAACAGATCTTCCATCGTATCGACCAGTCCAATATCCAGATATCCTCCCAGCCCCAATGCCTGTCCGTTCACCATAACTTCCTGGATCTGATCGATCTTCACCGGGACATTTTTCCCCTGTCCATTGAGCATGACAGATGCGATTGTCGATACAACTGTATCCTTTTGCATATCAAATCCCATGATCTGATCCATACCAAATTCAAAGAACTCCCACACAACTCCAATCGTCATAGAAAAACAAAAAGCTACAATCGCTGTAAATAGCGGTGACAAATGAAAGACCGTACGTTCGCTCCGATTGAGCAGATCAACCAGTGAAAATCCGATCGCTGCCGCTAAAAAGCCATTCAACGTATGTAATACGGTATCCCAAAAAGGAAACACGAGATAAAACTCTGCAATTTCTCCTAGAATTTCTGCCCCAAATATAAAAAGCAAAACAATAATCTCCAGCGTTGTCGGAAGTTCAATCTTAAATGTCACCTGCACAAAACTCGGAATGATCAACAATAGCAGGGTAAGGATACACAAAAATACATTTTCATAGTTCTGATTTAATATCTGCAGCACCAGCATCACAATCACAAGAATCCGCAAAATCAGATACACTATAAATGAACTTTTATGTTCCCTCAGCTCCATTCGAATTGCCTCCGCCATATGGCGGAAATAACCGTTTTGTTTTTTCTCCTTCTTTTTTCCCATTCCCGATTCCTTTCTGATATTCTGTATTCTTTCAAACAGCACCCGTTACTTTTTCAATCACTTTCGCATCTAGCACCTGCTTTCTACTATAAAATCTATTTTACACTCTTTAACAGGAACAAAGCAATTCCAAAACCATTTCTTTTTATGGATTACACCTTGCATTTTTCTTCTATTTTCACTAAACTGAATGAAAATCATTGTTACGAAGGAGAATCTCATGCAACATCCATTTCCCTATGAAATCATCTACAGCAACAGGAAATCTATCGCAATCCAGATTACGGCACAAGCCACCGTCCGTGTCCGAGCTCCCAGAAACTGCCCTGTCTCTTCTATTGATGCCTTTCTCTGCGAAAAACAGAACTGGATCTTGAAACATCTGGATTCTGCATCTGCCCGACTCAAAGAAACCGCCGACAGACCTCAGATTTCTGATGATGATCGAAAGCGATATATTGCTCTTGCACGGGACATCTTCACACGCAAAACAGAATATTATGCCCGTATTATGGATGTCACCTACGGCCGCATCTCGATCCGGGAACAAAAGACCCGCTGGGGAAGCTGCTCCAGCATTGGAAATTTAAACTACAACTGGCACCTGATCTTTGCACCGGAAGAAGTCGTGGACTACATCGTCGTACATGAACTGGCTCACCGTCTGGAAATGAACCACTCCAAAGCATTTTACCGTATTGTAGAATCCGTTCTGCCTGATTATCAAAAAGCCCAAAAGTGGCTGAGAGAAAATGGACGAAATTTATGATCTCCCTACATCTGTTTCCTCACCACCCGGTATTCATCTCCCATCTGATAATATGGGCATTCCCGGAAATCTCCCTGCACGAACCTCACCATCTCATCTTCGTCCAGGTCCTGCATGCAAACATAGCACTCATACTCCTCATCGTATTCATAATTCATACAGCTTTCACAATTTGCCGCTGTTTTTCTTCCACGCATCTTATCACTCTCCCAACTCTTTTAACACCTGATATACATAAGAAACCGGAAGGCCCACTACATTAAAATAGTCTCCCTCGATCTTCTCAATAAAAGCAGAAAATTTTCCCTGTATTCCATATGCTCCTGCTTTGTCCATCGGTTCTTTGCTCTCCACATATCTTTCAATTTCTTCTGTACTCATTGGATTGACATACACTTTTGTCTCCACCGCATGACTGATCGCCGATTTCTCTCCGTTTTCATCAAAGTTAAGGAACGCAACACCTGTATATACCTGATGCACATCCCCCTGTAGTGACCGGATCATGTCAAAGGCTTCCTGTTCATCCTTTGGTTTTCCCAGAATTTGTTCTTTATGAACAACAACCGTATCCGCACCAATCACGATCACATTCTCTGCCTGGATCTCGGACGCCACATTTTCCGCTTTCATCAGCGCCAGTTCTTTTACGATCTCCTTTGGAACTGTACTTGTGTAAATCTCTTCCTTCTCGCTGATGCGTACTTCAAACGGGACTCCGATCTGTGATAACAACTCTTTTCGTCTCGGGGAACCGGATCCTAAAATTATTTTTTTCATACTTAAAACTCCTTGTTGTATTTTGTTGTTGATGATAACACTTTTCTGTCTGTTATGGTAGACTTTCCGTAAGAAAATATCGTATGATAAAAACAACTATTTTCGAAAAGGAGAACCACCATTTATGATTCAGATCATTATCTCACCCGCAAAAAAAATGAATGTATGCGAAGAATTTCCATGCACTGCCACCACACCGGTTTTTGCAGAACAGACAGCTCTTTTATATCAGTCGCTAGAACAGATGTCATTTAAAGAATTGCAAACACTTTGGAAATGCAGTGAGAAGCTGGCTCTTCAAAATGAACAGAGACTACGTGAATTCACACCGGATGATGCTGTAACCCCCGCCGTTCTCGCCTATGAAGGAATCCAATACCAATACCTCGCACCCGGGATTTTCTCCGACTCACAATGGGACTATGTAAATCGGCATCTGAATATTCTCTCCGGATTTTACGGAATCCTGCGTCCATCAGATGCTGTCATCCCCTACCGACTGGAAATGCAGGCAAAATTACAGACGGATTTCGGCAACGATCTGTATCAATTCTGGAATGACCGATTATACCAGACTCTGCACAGCCGCTTTGAAGACCATACTCCCAAAGAGCTCGTCAATCTTGCCTCTGCAGAGTACAGTAAATCTATACTTCCTTATCTGACAAAAGACGTACACTGTATCACCTGCGTTTTCGGAGAACTTATTCAGGGAAAAGTAAAAGTGAAAGCCACGCTTGCAAAAATGGCGCGGGGAGAAATGGTCCGCTGGATGGCCGAACATCAGATTCAGACTGCGAAAGATTTAAAACAATTTACAGGACTCGGATTTGCTTTTGAAAAGTCTCTTTCTTCCGGGACAGAGTATGTGTTCCTGAAAAAGGATGCCTGCCCGGAAGATTAGACCGTTCCTATTCTGTCTTCATTTCCCGGATCTCTCCGCACGCGATCATAGCACCAGAGTTTCCGGAAGGCTGGCTTGTCATATCGTCTGGATCAGCATGTATGATAACCGCTCTTCCGATCACATCCTCAGGATGAAACCGATCTGTGTAAAAAATCAGAAATGCATTTCCGTCATTTGACAGAAGCGGGGGCATATCCCCTGCATGCCGCGGATGCATGGTATTTGCCGGATTATAGTGTCCGTCCGCCTGCGCAAATGGTTTTGCTTTTGTTCCCTGACAACCTCCCTCATGAATATGAAATCCATGAAAAGCATTTCCACCGGGCAGATTCCTGATATCAGCTGCCACGATCGTTCCATTGTGAACTCCGAAAAAATATACCATTCCCTGAATTTCCGGATATTCAGGACTTCCTTTCATTTGTGCAGCAGCATCCGGAATGGTCTGTATCTCTGCAAACATCTTACCACCTCCCGGATTACCATATGCAGTTTTTCAAAAAGTGTTATTCCTGATGTGCCCTCCAGGCTTCTTTTAAAAGCTCCGGCTCTTCTATCAGACGGAGTGCCCCTTTCGCCATGCATTCTGCCACATACAGCATCCCTTTCTGTCCAATGCTCATTCCGGACTGTGCAGCAGCGCTCCAGTGATGCAGCGGCGTTCCTTTGCACATAGTTGCTGCGCTGAGCATAACTGTCGGAACCGTATGACTGACTTCCGATACATCCGTTCCGATCGCCAGTAAAACAGGTTCATCCTCCAACGGCTCCAGTCCCCCAAAATACGTCCCATCATTGACCAATCCTGCTTCTTTTGTGATCATTTCCGCAAACTGCAGTTCTTCTTTCGTATATTCAGGAAGTGCAGTCTCTGCCATTGCCTCATAAAAGACTTCTGCCAGCGGACGATTCACCTTCATCTCCTGATTGCTCGTCACAAGCTCGATCTCCACCCTCGTTCCGGTCATCAGCGCCGCCCCCTTTGCACAGTCATCCACTCGATTCGATGCATCCTCTGTTCTGGAACGTTTGGATGAACGGATAAAATAGTTCGTAGATGCAAAATCCGGCACAATATTGGCCGGTCCGTCTGTATTCGTATAGGTATAATGCATCCTCACGTCATCTGCCACATGTTCTCTTAAATAATTCACACCTACATTCATCAATTCTGCCGCATCCAGTGCACTTCTTCCCAGTTCCGGATGCTTCGATGCATGCGCTTTGACCCCGTAAAATTTATAGTTCTTCATATCCTGCGCCTGCCAGATATCATAACTTACCCGATTACGGTCAAACGGATGCCAGGTGATCGCCGCATCCAGATCATCAAATACTCCTGCCTCATTCATCTGAATCTTTCCCAGGATGATCTCCTCTGCTGGACAACCATACACCCGGATCGTCCCTGAGAAATGCTCCGCTTCCATTCGCTCTTTTAAAGCACAGGCAGCTCCGGCACACGCAGTTCCAAGAAGATTATGTCCACAGCCGTGTCCCGGTGTCCGCAGCGGCTGATGCGTACAGACCGGCTCCTGTCCAAGCCCCGGAAGCGCATCATACTCTGCCAGAAATCCAAGGATCGGTTTTCCACTTCCCCACTCTGCAGCAAATGCAGTCGGAAGATCTGCTATCCCTTTTGTAATACGAAATCCGTTTGCCTCCAGATAAGATGCAAGATGTGCAGAAGATATCACCTCTTCTTTGGAAAGCTCCGGATGACAGAAAATAAAATCCGCCGTCTCGGTCAATTCTTCTGTGTGCTCCTCTACCCATGTGTGGATCTGGTCTTCTCTATTCATGCTTGTTCCTCCTTCTCCCATATTCCAAGCCCGCTTCCAAGCTTCCCTCCGGATACCAGATACTTCTTCGCCGCTCTCTGCAAGCTGGTATCTTCTGCATAATCTTCCGGATTCATCTCCACTTCCCCAAAAATCCGCTCTTCTGCCTCCCGCGTCTCAAAATCTTCCGCAACGATCTGAAACAGTTTCTGGAATTGTAAAATATTCGATCCCGGCTTCATAATCTTCTGAAGCCCGGGATATAAAAGCCAGGAATGACAAAGATATCCATCCGACTTTCCCCAGAACCGCTCTGCCTGTTCAAACGAATCCCGACATGCCGCAACATCCAGTCGTTCTCCCTGGGGAATGTGTACACTGATCACAGGATCTCCTCTGTGGATTGCCCCATGCCTGGTCTGAATGTCCCACAAAGACTGCATCCTTTCAAACTGCAGGCGTCCCAGTCAGAACAGGCACAGATTCAGATGTCTAGAAAACCAGTCGTACTGTGCAATTCCATATTCTCCATACGCTTTGTAACAATTCTCACACCACAACGTCAGATCATAAAAAGTATCCCGATAAATCTGTCTCGAAATTCCCCGTTCACAATACCGGTCATACACCTCACATGCCATTTTCGAATAACAATACAAAAACACCTGTCGAAAATCTTTTCTTTGTTTCACTTCTTCATAAAACAAATCAAGATCTCTGTAAAATATCTCCCTCAGTTTTTGATATTCTTCTTCTGTAATCTTCTGTTCTTCCAACTGCCGGACAGCCTCCGGCATCAAAGAAATTTCCTTCCAAAACCCCGCTAATTCCATTGCACACCTCTCCTTCCATAATTCTAGTTGTCAGCATACTTCATTTTCAATATGTTTGCAATTTATTTTTGTCTTTTCTCACATTTTTTGCATCAATTTGCACATAATTATGGAAATATGTCAAGAAAAATTGTATAATATATAAAAGTTTATGAAGGAGAGGATTCACTATGAAGCAAAACAATATGTTAGCAATGATCTTGGCCGGTGGACGGGGTACCCGCTTGCACGACCTGACAAATAAAGTCGCAAAACCCGCTGTTTCATACGGTGGAAAATACCGTATCATCGATTTTCCGCTCAGCAACTGTGCAAACAGCGGCATTGATACTGTCGGGGTACTTACACAGTATGAATCAATCTTACTGAACAGTTACGTTGCTGCCGGCGGGCGCTGGGGATTGGACGCCAAAGAAAGCGGAGTCTATGTCCTTCCTCCCCGTGAAAAGGCAGATTCTGATCTGGACGTATACCGAGGCACTGCAGATGCGATTTCCCAGAATATTGACTTCGTCGATGCATATTCTCCGGAATACATTCTGATCTTATCCGGTGACCATATTTATAAAATGGATTACGCTGCAATGCTGAAACATCACAAAACCTGCAACGCAGATGCCACCATTGCCGTGATCGAAGTACCGATCAAAGAGGCCAGCCGCTTTGGAATCATGAACACAGACGAATCCGGACGCATCGTAGAATTCGAAGAAAAACCAGAACATCCAAAGAGCAATCTGGCATCCATGGGAATCTATATCTTCAACTGGAAACTCCTCCGCAAGATGCTTCTGGCAGATATGAAGAATCCTGACTCCAATCATGATTTTGGAAAAGATATCATTCCAACACTGCTCCATGATGGTGGCAATCTGTTTGCCTATAAATTCAAGGGCTATTGGAAAGACGTCGGAACGATTGACTCTCTTTGGGAAGCCAATATGGATCTCTTGGATCAGAATAACGAACTAAACTTATTTGATCCATCGTGGAAAATCTATACAGAAGATACCACGACACCGCCTCACTACATCGGACCGAATGCAGACATCAAGCGCTCCTTTATCACACAGGGATGTATGATCGACGGAGAGATCAAAAACTCCGTACTGTTTACCAGCGCCAAGATTGATACCGGAGCCAAAGTCATCGACAGTGTGCTGATGCCTGGGGCCGTCGTAGAGGCCGGTGCAGTCGTACAGCGCGCTCTGATCGCAGACGGTGTACATATTGGAAAGAATGCCGTAGTCGGCAGTGCAGACAGCGAACACATCGAGCTTGTTGCAAAACGTGTGAAAGGGGTAGAGTAATATGAGCAAGGCATTAGGAATCATTAATTTTTCCGGAAATCACATCTGGGTAACAGGGTTGCAGGATTATCGCCCAATCGGTGCCATGTCCTTTCTCGGACGATACCGTGTCATCGATTTTCCACTCTCCAACATGAGCAACAGCGGCATTGATCAGATTCAGGTATATATCAATCACAAACCACGTTCTCTGGTAGATCACATTGGAACCGGACGTCACTACAATATCAATTCCAAAAACGGAAAGATCCGAATCCTCTTTTCTGAAAACGGAACGGAAAACAGCATTTATGACCACGAAGTTGCAGCCTATATTGAAAATATGGAATGTATCGAAGACTCACCTTGGCCATATGTTGTCATTGCTCCAAGCTATATGGTTTATTCCATGGACTTTGATTCTCTGTTACAGAACCACATAGACTCCGAAGCAGACATCACTTTATTATACCATTCTGTTGATAATGCAAAAGACCACTATCTCAACTGCGATCTGCTGAATCTGAATCGCCAGAAAGGAGTTCTGTCCATTGAGAAGAACCGCGGCGGCGCAAAGAATCGTAACATCTTCATGGATACTTATGTGATGAAAAAAGAACTGTTTATCGAACTCATCCAGAAAGGTCATGAGATGTCCTCTATGTACACACTGCCTCAGATTGTCAATCTGGCCTGCAGCGAACTGGATATCCGCGGAGTATCCCATCGCGGCTTCTTTGCACCGATCACAGATTTGAAGAGCTACTATGATGCGAATCTTTCTCTGTTGGATTTCAAAGAATTCCGCTCCGCATTCGGTGTATTTGACAACAACTGGCCAATCTACACAAGAACAACGGATTCCTGCCCGACACAGTATTTTGACACCTCCTCTGTCAAATCTTCCTTCATCTCCAATGGATGTCTGATTGAAGGTACTGTAGAGAATTCCATCATAGGCCGAGGATGTATCATCAAGAGCGGTGCAGTTGTAAAAAATACCGTACTCCTTCCAGGTGCTTATGTAGGAGAAGATGTTCATATTGAAAATCAGGTTGTGGATAAGCGTGCAAAATTGATCCACGCAAAAGAAATCCTTGCAGCCCCAGAAAATCCGGGATATATCAAGAGGAATGATACAGTATAAACAGAGGATACTTTCGTTCTGAATGAACATGATATAACTGCTAAAAGAGGATACTGTTAACGTTTGATCGATTCGTTAACAGTATCCTCTCTCATTTTTTCTTTCATCAATTCTTTTATAATCTAAATTTTTTATCGCACCCCAAACTGATAAATCGTTGTCGTGTCATATCTGTCACCCTTTTTCAATACCGGTGACGGGAAACTTTCCTCATTTGCGGCATTTGGATAATATTGTGTCTCCAGACAGAAACCAGAATTGTCATGATAAATCATGTTCCGTTTCCCTCGAACGCCCTCCAGAAAATTTCCAGTGTAAAACTGAACCCCTGGAAGATCCGTATACACCTTCATTGTAATTCCAGACTGTTCTCCTTCTACTTCTGCAATTTTGCGTAATGTCTGATCCCATCCATCAATGACAAAATTATGATCATACCCCTTGACCAAACGCATCTGATGATAATCTGCTGCCAGTTCTTCTCCGATCACTTTTCCTTTCGTAAAATCCATTGGGGTTCCTTCCACCGGCCAGATTTCTCCCGTCGGAATCGACCCCGTCTCCTTTACCGGAGTAAATGAAGATGCCTGCAATCTTACCCAGTGACGTCTCACGCTGCCACAGTTATGCCCATTCAGGTTAAAATATGTATGGTTCGTCATATTGACCACCGTGGTCTGATCAGACTCTCCCTCATAATGAATCTTCAATTCATTTTTGTCTGTCAGAGTATAAGTCACTGTAATAGAAAAGTTCCCCGGATATCCCTGATCTCCATCCGGGCTGTCCAGGTGGAAAGAAACACTGTCTTCTGTCTCTTTCACACAATCCCAGAGGCGGAACGCATAACTGTCCGGTCCGCTGTGCAGATTATTCTCCCCCTCATTCTTCGAAAGCTGATACTCTGTTCCATCCAGCTTAAATGCAGCGCCTTCTGTCCGGTTCGCCCCTCGTCCAACTGCTGCCCCGAAAAAGGTTCCATTCTCTTCATAATCCGATACTTTGTCATATCCGAGAACAATGTCCTTTCGCTCTCCTGCGAAGTCTTTCATCTCTATGGATACAATTGCTGCTCCAAGACTGCTGATCTTTACCCGCATTCCACGAATATTCCTCAATGTATAGGCAGCTACTTCCATTCCATCTTTTGTGGTTCCAAATATTGTTTTTTCGATACTCATAAGCTCTCCTGTCCGGCATCTTTTCTCTTCCCCAATGCCTGTCCTGTTTACTTCATATTGTAGCTCTGTTTTGCCTGCTCCGCAAACATTTTTTCAGGAAAGTGGAATCAGGATCCGCAGTTCACTGTATCCAAGAACGCTCCTGCAATTCCAAATTTTTAAAACTCAAACACTGCTACTCCATATGGCTGCAGCGGATATGTGATCGAATACTTCTGTCCATCACACTCCTGCTTCACCGGCTTATATACCTTCGGACGCTCCACACCTTTTCCACCATATCTCGGATCATCGCTGTCCAGAACCAGTTTCAGCTGCTTCCTTCTCGGCACGCCGACCCGGTAATCCGAACGCTCCATCGGTGTGAAATTGCAGACAAACAACAGATTCTTCTTATTATCCTTCGAATGTCTCACAAAACTGAATATACTGCGGAATGTATCATCCTTATTGATCCAGTCAAATCCTGCCGGATCTGTGTCCAGCTCATACAAAGCTTTATTGCGCCTATACAGATGAAGTAGATCCTGATACCAGTTCTGGATCTGCTGATGCGGCTCTTCTGCCAACAGATACCAGTCGATCTCGCGCTCCTCACTCCACTCCCGAAGCTGAGCGAACTCCTGCCCCATAAACAATAATTTTTTGCCCGGATGTCCCATCATAAATGCATATGCAACTTTCAAATTGGCAAATTTATCAAAACCAAGACCCGGCATCTTATTGAGCATCGAACACTTCAGATGCACGACCTCATCATGCGAAAGAACCAAAATATAATTTTCACTGTATGCATATTCCATAGAGAAGGTCATCTGATAATGTGCCCCTTTACGGAACAGCGGATCCAGCTTCATGTATTCGGTAAAATCATGCATCCATCCCATATTCCATTTCAGGCTGAAACCAAGTCCGTCCTCTTCCGGCGCTCCTGTCACTTTCGGCCATGCCGTAGACTCTTCCGCGATCATCATGGCACCCTCATTTCTTCCAAGTACCACACTGTTCAAATGCTTAAAGAATGCAATCGCTTCCAGATTCTGGTTGCCTCCATACTGATTCGGCACCCACTGGCCATCCTCCTTGCCATAATCCAGATACAACATCGATGCAACTGCATCTACACGAAGCCCGTCCACATGGTAATGCTCGATCCAGAACAAAGCATTGGCGATCAAGAAGTTCTGCACCTCTGGCTTACTGTAATCAAAAATCTTCGTACCCCAATCCGGGTGTTCACCCTTTCTCGGGTCTGCATACTCAAATGTGGGAGTCCCGTCAAAATCCGCCAGCCCATGTGCATCCTTCGGAAAATGTGCCGGCACCCAATCCAGGATCACACCAATCCCATTGCGATGCAGATAATTGATCATATAAGCAAAATCCTGCGGTGTCCCATAGCGGGATGTCGGTGCATAATATCCCGTCACCTGATATCCCCAGGAGCCGTCAAACGGATGCTCTGCGATTCCCATCAATTCCACATGTGTATATCCCATCTTCTTCACGTAGTCTGTAATAGAATGGGCAAATTCACGATATGTATAAAATCCTTCATCTTCCGTCCCAGGATGACGCATCCAGGATCCCATATGTACCTCATAAATAGAAAGCGGACTTGTCTTGTGATCCCACTTTTTCCGCTTTTCCATCCACAACTCGTCCGACCACTTCAGACTGGAAATATCGGTGACACGAGAAGCCGTCCCCGGACGAACCTCCGCATAATTCGCAAATGGATCTGCTTTAAAAATCCGCTCTCCTGTCTGCGTCTCAATACAAAATTTATACAAGTCGCCTTCCTTCGCTCCCGGCACAAAACAGGTATAAATTCCCAGCGGTTCCTGTCGCTCCATCTCATCCGCTTCAAAATCCCACTCGTTAAATTCGCCTACCACAGACACTTTGGCTGCATGCGGCGCCCACACCGCAAAATACACGCCTTCCTTTTTTCTGCATACGGCCTTGTGTGCACCCAGCTTACGAAAAATCTCATAATGAGTGCCCTGTCCGAAAAGATATTGATCCAATTCTCCGATTTCATATGGCTGTAATTTCTTTTGTACGGTTTTCTGTCTTCCCATAATCCCACCTCACAGCTACTGTTTTTTCGTATAGTTTCATTATACTTTATCTACTTTTAAAAAGAAAGTGAAAAACAACAGAATGCCGAAGAAATTCCGTTATTTCAGAACTTCTTCGGCATATTGTACGAAACATGTCGAATATGGTCTACCCTTCTACCTTCGCTGCTTCCTCATATTTCTCATACTTTTTATAATACTTTTTGTAGTACGCACCGCCTCTGCGCTCAACCTTATTCAGCACAACTCCCAGAATCGGACAGTTTGCTGCTTCCAACTTTTCTTTTGCCTCAAGAGCCAGCTTTTTCTTCACTTCGCCTGACTCAATGACCATGATCGCAGCATCCGCATGCTTTGCTGCAATCGCTGCATCTATGACCATTCCGACCGGAGGGCAGTCAATGAAAATATAATCGTAAATGTCACGGAAAGAATCCAGAGTTTCATGAAACAGCTCTCCGGACAGCAACTCTGTCGGATTTGGTGGAACAGGACCTGCAAACAAAATATGAAGTCTGGAACTTTCTGTCGCATACACAACTTCTGACAAACTGCACTGTCCTGACAGATAATGGGACAATCCTTTGTCTACTGTTCCCGTTTCCAAAAGGTTCACCATCACAGATTTTCTCATATCCGCATCAATCAAAAGAACCCTTTTTCCAAGCTCTGTAAGAGATCTTGCCAGCTGATACGTGATCGTGGACTTTCCTTCTCCGGATAAACAGCTTGTCATCACAATGATCTTTTTATCCACTCCGGAAAACTGAATATTAGTACGAAGGGTGTTCAACTCTTCTGTCATAGCATATGACAGTTCTTTTTTCTTTAACGTAACTCGCTTCATTGATTTCTCCTTTTATCTCGTATTTTTTTGCCCTTTTTTATAATCTTGGACGGATTTTTAATAAAAAGCCTCTCTGCCATCTGTTGTCCATACTTTTTACTGACATACTCTGCACAGGGAAGAAGATCCGGTTTCCGTTCGATCTGATCATGCGCATCGGAAGCAATATAATGCACCTGATTTCGCTCGATCATCTTATGACAGAATCGCTTCTGACGCCATCCGCTTTTCCCCATTACATTGCCTGATGTAAGCTGTATCTGAGCCCCCATATCAACCAGTTCCTGAACCAGTGACGGCGCCTTCACCAGGCACGGATATCGCTCGGCATGCGCAATGATAGGCTGGTATCCGGCGGCTAACAGTGCATAAACCTGATTCCGGATCAACTGATAGTTATGACGCTGCGAAAACTCCACCAGGACATACTCTGTCCCCATCATCGTAGGACGCAGTCCTTTCTTCAGATCGTCTACCATATGAATACTCGTATAATACTCACATCCCAGATAGACCCGCATCCCGGAACGAGACCGACGCGTCATCTCATCAATCCTTCGAAACTGCCGCTCAATCTCTTTCTGCGGAGTCTCAAACATCCCTGCTCTGTAATGCGGTGTCACGATCACTGCCTGTACATGATTTCTATATTCTAACTGCAATATCTTTGCTGCATCATACAAATCCCGGGCTCCATCATCAACTCCCGGGACGATATGACAAT
>Snoopy_p1__coassemble_181_pt1 | contig 62042 bp, 61 predicted proteins | sample Snoopy_p1__metabat2_high_PE_024 | metagenome-assembled genome bin Snoopy_p1
CATTATGAGTTTAAAAACGTAGACAGTAAAGCTACCCAAGATTTAAGCGCTTACGTTGGAAGTGGCTTTCCTTTATGAAAGGGAGAAGCCATTTTTTAATTACTGCAGTTTGCGGAAGGGAGGTGATCCGAATGGAATTATCTCCTAAACAAAAGCAGCAGGTACAAATGAAGTTTGACAGCTATTGCAAAAAGACCATCAAAGGGGAAGTAAAGCATTATTGGCGGGAGTTGACGAGACAGAAATCGAAAGAAAGTCTGTTTTCAGAACTGACCAGACAAGAGTTGGAGCAATTATATTCTATGGACGATTATTGTTTCGACAGAAGATACTTCCCGGTTATGGGAAAGGCAGTGGAGGTTCATGATCTGCAGATCGCAGAAGCTTTCCAAAAACTGTCGGAAAAGAAACGGGAAATTTTGTTGATGCTGTATTTTTTGGATATGACAGAGACAGAAATTGCATCTTATCTACATTTGGTACAAAGTACGATTCACTATCATAAGAAAGTTTCTTTAAACCGGATGAGACAAATTTTGGAGGAAATGGATGAAGAATGAAAAGAAAGCATTGCCGTATGGAATTATCATGTCAGCAATTTCCGGTGATGCGCAAGCTGTCAATTATGTTTTGGAGTATTATACCCCCTACATAGAGGAATTGTGCAAACGAAAAATCAAATTGGCAGATGGAAGAGAGCATGACCAAGTGGATGAGTTCATGAAGTTAAGGATTCGGGCAAAATTGATTGAGAAGATCGTGAATTTTAAGATTCTTTTAGAATAACTGATTTTATCCGTTCCCTTTCCGGAGAAATCAGAGAATAGCACATTGAAAATAGAATATCGTTACATCCAGCAGGACGTATGGAACAGACGAGCTGGGCTGCAGATACGCTGAGATCGCTTTTATGACTTTGTGACACCGTGTCATAAAGTACAAAACATGCTGGATATCACATGGTGGGATGCGACAAAGTCCGGAATGAATGTGGGAAGAGCTGCGATGGGAACAATGACTACCACGCTGCTGGCATATTCAGGTGGTTATGTAACATTGCTGATGGTCTTTATGGCACAGGGGACACCAATTGCTCATATTTTAAATTATAAATATGTGGCAGCAGAACTTTTAGATACGGTCGTAGGAAGTTTTGGATTGGTTACGGTGGTGCTGTTTATTTTGTTGGCAGCAGGAATCCTTTTAACAAAAAAGAAACATTCTGCCATGGAATAAAATATCAGACAGATTTTCTTGCATTTATCAGCTCCATTCTTTATAATAAATATAATAATTTACAAGACGGGAGCTTGTATGACAGGCTGAGAGGAAGGTATGACCTTCGACCGGTAACCTGATTTGGATAATGCCAACGGAGGGATGTGAGAAAGTGACGTACAGTAGGCGGAAGTTATCAGAGCAGGTAGCTTCCGTTTTTGATTGTTTGTTTTTAACGAAAGGGTGGGGAAAATGAGAAGTTCAAAAGGAATATTAAAGATGGTAGTCATCTCTATGATGATTGCCATTGGAGTAGTGATTTCACCTATTTTGAGAGTGGAAGGAATGTGTCCGATGGCACACTTTGTAAATGTTGTGTGTGCAGTATTTTTAGGTCCCTGGTATTCGTTGTTATGTGCGACATTGATTGGAATCATTCGAATGGTGCTTATGGGGATTCCACCGCTTGCTTTGACAGGTGCGGTGTTCGGTGCATTCTTGTCAGGAGTGTTTTACCAGATTTCCAAAGGAAAAATCATGTGTGCTGTATTGGGTGAAGTGGTTGGTACGGGGCTGATCGGCGCAGTGATGTCGTATCCGATCATGACTTTTTTGTGGGGCCGAGAAGGTCTGAGCTGGCTGTTTTATGTTCCGTCTTTTCTATGTGCCACTTTGATCGGTGGGGGAATCGCGTATGTATTTCTCCAAAAATTGGCAGATAATGGAATGTTGATAAGAATACAAAGTATGCTGGGAGTGCATTGCTATGCCAATCAGCGCAGTGTTCTTTCTAATGCGATTACCATTGCGGCACTGGGAGCCATCTTTTTTGTAGTATTTGAGATTCTGATTACGATGGTGCCGTTAAAAGCAGTGATATGGTCGTATTTGCCATATGCTTCTCTGGGAATCTGTATAGGGGCATCTATTTTATATGCCATCATAAAAAAAGAAAAGAGGTCTGTATCATAAATGATAAAAAATTTGCGCGAAAAAATGAAACAGAAATCACCGCTGATCCATTGTATTACCAATCCGATTTCTATGAATCAGTGTGCCAATGCAATTCTGGCGATGGGAGCATGTCCGATTATGGCAGAACATCCTCAGGAGGTAGAAGAGATCACACGGACAGCAGGCGCGTTGTTGCTAAATCTGGGAAATCTTTCTGATGTTCGGATGGAAGCAATGAAACTGGCACTTCAAGAGGCAGGCAGATGCAAAATTCCGGTTATTTTAGATTCCGTAGGAGTAGCTTGTTCCAAACTTCGCAGAACATTTGCAAATGACTTACTGCAAACATCTGCGCTGACCGTCATGAAAGGAAATGCATCGGAAATCTTAGCATGGAACCGGGAAGAATATCATGCGGTCGGAATTGATGCAGAGAACAACATAAAAATAGAAGATGTAATTTCAGCAGCCGTTTCTCTTGCAAAGACGTATCATAGTATAGTATTGGTGAGTGGAAAAACTGATCTGATCACGGATGGGAACAAACTTGTACAGATAGAAAATGGGACTTCGCAATTGACAACGATCACAGGAACAGGATGCATGCTGGGAGCTGTGTGTGCATGTTGCCTGGCAGTTGAACGAACAATAGAAGCTCCGGTGACTGCGTGTGCGATTATGGGAATCTGTGGAGAATTGGCAGAAACAGAAAAAGGATCGGGAAGTTTTCAGGTGAACCTGCTGGATGAGCTGTCGATCTGGAAGGAAGAAACACTGCAGAAATTTTTGAAAGAAGAGGTGAAACAGGTTGAAGAATATGGATTTCAAGCTTTATATGGTCACAGATAGTACAGGCCTGGACGAAGAAGTATTTTTGAGAAAGGTAGAAAGTGCTCTACAGGGAGGCGTTACCATTCTTCAGTTACGAGAAAAAGATAAGACTACAAGAGAGTATCTGCATCTGGCGGAAAAGGTACATAAGCTGACAAAAAAATATCAAGTGCCGTTGTTGATTGATGACCGTTTGGATATAGCGATGGCAGTGGATGCAGAAGGTGTGCATTTGGGACAAAGTGATTTACCGATTGGAATTGCCAGAAATTTGATCGGAAAAGAGAAGATAATAGGAGCAACTGCCAAAACAGTGGAACAGGCTCAAGAAGCATATGAACAAGGAGCCGATTATCTGGGAGTTGGAGCGATTTATCCGACGACAACAAAGGTAAAGACGATTTTGACATCCACAGAAACGCTGCATGATATTTGTGAAGCAGTTCCCATACCAGTCAATGCGATCGGAGGATTGAATGCAGCGAACCTCCAAATCTTGAAAGGGATTCCGATTGCGGGCATTTGTGTAGTATCGGCAATTATGAAAGCAGCGGATTCCAAAAAAGCAGCCGAGGAACTGGGAAAAAGCATACAGGAAGAATTGGGGATTGGATAAAAGAGGAGATGTCTATGAAAACAGTATTATCAATCGCAGGAAGTGATTCTTGTGGAGGAGCCGGGATTCAGGCGGACATCAAAACCATGACAATGAATGGTGTGTATGGGATGTGTGCGATTACAGCATTGACAGCGCAGAATACAACAGGAGTACGCGGAATTCAAGAAGCTTCTACGAAATGTTTGCAGCAACAATTGGAGGCGGTGTTTGAAGATATTTTTCCAGATGCAGTGAAGATAGGAATGGTATTCTCTGCAAAGTTGATTCAAGTCATTGCAGAAAGTTTAAAATTCTATCGGGCAAAAAATATCGTAGTAGATCCGGTTATGGTTGCTACGAGCGGTTCTGCGCTGCTGAAGAAACATGCAGTATCAATATTGTGCCAGGAACTGTTGCCGTTGGCGACACTGGCAACACCAAATATTCCAGAAGCAGAAATATTATCTGACAGCATGATTACAAATCCAGAAGACATGAAACGTGCGGCTCAGAAAATCAGTACATTGTACGGATGTGCTGTGTTGATAAAAGGCGGACACAGCCAAACCCAGGCAGATGATTTGCTATATGCAGAAGGAACGTATCATTGGTTTCCAGGAAAACGGATTGAAAATCCAAATACCCATGGAACAGGCTGTACTCTGTCTTCGGCAATTGCAGCCAATCTTGCAAAAGGATTCTCCTTGGAAGAATCTGTTTGGAGGGCGAAGGAATACATATCGGGCGCACTTGCAGCAATGTTGGATCTTGGAAAAGGTTCAGGACCGATGCAGCACAATTTTAATTTAGAAGGATATTTTACAGAAGAAGCATCATATTAGCAGAAAGGAACAGAATGAAATGAGAAATTATACAACACAAATGGAAGCCGCAAGAAAAGGAATGATTACACCAGAAATGAAGCAGGTTGCAAAAAAAGAATATCGTACCGAAGAAGAAATCCGCGAACTTGTTGCAAAAGGACAAGTTGCGATTTGTGCAAACCGGCTACATACTTGTCTGGAACCAAACGGAGTGGGCTCCATGCTCCGTACGAAAATCAATGTGAATTTGGGCGTTTCCAGGGATTGTAAAGATTATGACATAGAAATGCAGAAAGTAATGGCCGCAGTGGATATGGGGGCAGAGGCGATCATGGATCTTTCTTCACATGGAAATACACAGCCATTTCGTCGAAAATTAGTGCAGGAGTGTCCGGCTATGATCGGAACGGTGCCGGTTTATGATAGCGTGATCCATTATCAAAGAGATCTGGCAACGTTGACAGCAAAAGATTTTATTGATGTCATCCGACTGCATGCAGAAGATGGTGTGGATTTTGTGACATTGCATTGTGGAATTACACGGAAAACGATTGAGCAGATCAAAACCCATCATCGGAAAATGAATATCGTTTCCCGTGGCGGTTCTCTGGTATTTGCATGGATGAGCATGACAGGGGAAGAAAACCCATTTTATGAATATTTTGATGAAATCTTGGAAATCTGTCGAGAATATGATGTGACGATTTCTTTAGGAGATGCCTGTCGTCCAGGATGTCTTGCAGATGGAAGTGATGTCTGCCAGATTGAAGAATTGGTCCGTTTGGGAGAATTGACCAAAAGAGCATGGGCAAAAGATGTACAGGTGATGGTAGAGGGACCAGGGCATATGCCAATGGATCAGATCGAAGCAAACATGAAATTACAGCAGACAATCTGTATGGGAGCACCATTTTATGTACTTGGACCAATCGTGACAGATATTGCGCCGGGATACGATCATATTACCTCTGCCATTGGCGGCTCGATCGCAGCTGCTTCCGGAGCAGCATTTTTGTGTTATGTGACTCCGGCAGAGCATTTGGCACTTCCGAATGTAGAAGATGTAAAACAAGGGATTATTGCTTCTAAAATTGCAGCTCATGCAGCAGATATTGCAAAAAAAATTCCGCATGCCAGAGATTTGGATGATGCCATGGCAGATGCAAGGCGAACTTTCGACTGGGAAAAACAGTGGGAATGTTCTCTGGATCCGGAAACTGCAAAAAGAATTCGAGAGGAACGAGCGCCAGAGCAGGAAGATAGTTGCTCGATGTGCGGAAAATTCTGTGCAGTAAGAAGTATGAATAAAGCATTAAATGGAGAGTATATTGACATTTTATAAGAGGGTTTCATTTATGATATCAGGAGAAAATGGATATGTTTGAAAGAATTGATTATATTGTGAAAAGAATTGATGGGGAGTATGCGTATCTGCAGAAACTGGAAGACGAAACAGCAGAAGAAAAGTGTGTGGCAATGGCATTACTTCCGCCGGAGATCATGGAGGGAAGTCGGGTTGCATATGAGATGATGGAATATCGGATCGTGTAGAGAAAAATTATAAGATTGTTTTGACAGAAGCTGCATCTGGTATTATCATAAACATCAGAAAGAGCAGAAAGGAGTGCGCACAAACCAGTCTGGGGTGGCTGCGCAAAAAGTGTGATGAAAGTAATCAAAAATAAGACAATTTATACAGGGGAAGGCATCATTGAGAATGGATTTGTGAGATATGGAAAGACCATTGCTGAGGTCGATTCCATGGAACACTTTATTCCAAGAGAAGAGGATGAGATCGTAGAGATCGAAGGAGACTATTTGATTCCTGGTTTTATAGATGTGCACAGCCATGGTGGATATGGTCTGGACAGTATGGATGCTTCTGCAGACGAAATCGACTGGATGGTCAGACAGATGGCCGCAAAGGAGGGAATCACTTCTTATTTCTGCACGACCATGACACAGACTTCGGAAAATATTGAAAGGGCCATGAAAAATATCAAGGCTGCTGCAGAGAAGAATCCGGTGATCCAGGGAATTCATCTGGAGGGACCATTTATTTCTGTAGATTACAAAGGTGCGCAGGATGCTTCTTACATTCAGAAGCCGAATGCCGAAGTATTGAAACACTGGAATGAACTCAGTGGAAACAGAATCAAACTGGTAACTTATGCACCGGAGGAGGCCGATACAGAATTTGAAGACTGGTGTCTTGCAAATGGGATCGTACCAAGTGTTGGACATTCCAGTGCAACATACGATCAGCTTTGCTGCTGCAGAGCGCGCCATGTGACACATTTGTACAATGCACAGAGAGGGCTGAATCATAGAGAACCGGGAGTCACAGGATATGGACTTTTGACAGATGGTGTGAAAGCAGAGATGATCTGTGATGGAATCCACATCAGACCGAAGATGGTTTATATGGCATATAAAGTAAAAGGAAGTGATGGAATCGAACTGGTGACAGATTCCATGCGGGCAAAGGGAATGCCGGAAGGAAAGAGTGAGCTGGGCGGCCAGACGGTTTATGTAAAGGACGGTACTGCAAGACTGGAAGACGGTACCATTGCCGGAAGTGTTTTGACGTATATTGATGCGTTCCGAAATATCATGAAATTTACAGGTGCTTCTCTGGAAGAAGCGGTACAGATGAGCTCTGGAAATCAGGCAAAAGAATTTGGACTGACACAGAAAGGTTCCATTGCGGCAGGCAAGGATGCAGACTTTGTACTCCTGGATAATGCGTATGAATTGAAGAAGACTATCAGTATGGGAGAAGTTGTAACAGCAGAATAGAAAAACGAAAAATCAGGAGAAACGTCATATGGGTGACGGATCTCCTGATTTTTATCATAATTGGAATACCTGAGTTGCAATGGTGAAATAAATCAAGATCGAACAGGTATCCACCAGTGTTGTGATCAGAGGCGATGCCATAATGGCAGGGTCCATGTGCAGTTTTTTGGCCACCAGTGGAAGGACACAGCCGATCAGTTTGGAGATCACAATAGTAGCGATCAGTGACAGCCCGATCACCAGAGCCAGGCCCTCGTTGCGGTACATGATCAGAATACGCAGTCCATTGGCCAGTGCCAGTGCAATCCCTACGATCAGAGAAACCCGGAATTCTTTGAACATGACACGGAACAAGTCAGAAAACTGGATCTCACCAAGTGCGATTCCTCGGATGATCAGAGTGGAACTCTGGGAACCACAGTTTCCGCCGGTGTCCATCAACATGGGGATAAAGGATACAAGGAGTGGGATCGCAGCAAAGGCGTTCTCATATTTGGTAATGATACTTCCTGTGATCGTAGCGGAAAACATCAGAATCAAAAGCCATGCGATCCGGTGCTTTGCATGATCCAGGACAGATGTTTCAAAATACGTTTTCTCGCTGGGGCTCATGGCAGCCATTTTTGTAATATCTTCTGTCGCTTCTTCTACCATGACATCCATGGCATCATCAAATGTTACGATTCCAACCATACGCTCATCCTGATCTAGCACAGGAAGTGCGAGAAAATCATACTTTGTGAATAACTGTGCCACTTCTTCTTTGTCTGTATGTGTAGAAACAGAAATGATCTCTGTTTCCATTAGATCGCGGATCAGAACATCATCTGCAGTGGTCATCAGATCTTTGGCACTGACAATCCCGAGGAGTCTGCGGTGATCAGTCACATAGCAGGTATAAATTGTCTCTTTATGGATTCCGGTCTCCTTGATATGTGCCATGGTCTGTGCTACGGTCATCGTTTCCTGGATATCCACATATTCCGTTGTCATGATACTGCCGGCACTGTCTTCCGGATAATTCAAAAGCTGATTGATTAGGTTGCGGTCAGATGGACTGACAGTATCTAAAATCCGGTTGACCAGATTGGCGGGAAGTTCTTCCAGAAGATCCACGGTGTCATCCATGTATAGATCATCAATGAGTTCTTTTAATTCCTTCTCGGAAAAAATCTCTACGAGATAAGACTGCATGGAATGATTCATGTTGGCGAATACTTCTGCCGCTTTGTCTTTGGGGATCAGACGGAATGCAAGTGCCAGCTCTTTATCTTCTAGATCAGAAAGCAGGGAGGCTATGTCCACCTCGTTCATGACATCCAGGATGCTTCTGACTGCCTGAAACTGGCGCTGTGCAAGGAGTTTTACAAAAATTTCTTTGTTCATGGTCGTTTACTCTCCTTTTCATATGTAATTTTCTAAAGAATCCCGAAGGATGACTGGCTCCAGCGTCCATAACCTCACCACCTTTCTTATTGGTTCTCTGCAAAAACAAAATCGTCATTGGTAGGCAATGACAGAAAATTTTCGTTCTTATTTTATACTAGAAAAAAAGAAAGTGTCAAGATAATATATGTGAGCAAAATGTAAACAAATTGGAAACAAATTGGAAACAGGGGTTATTGATTTACAGTTAAACCGTGTTATGTTAAAATGGAACAACAGGAATCAGCAAAGGAGCAGACAAAAAGATGGATGCATATACAAGTTTTGCAGCAGTGTATGATACCTTTATGGATAATATTCCCTATGAAGAATGGAAAGCCTATTTGGAAGAACTATTAACCGAGTATCACGTACAGGATGGTCTTGTGCTGGATCTCGGGTGTGGAACCGGGACCATGACAGAACTTCTGGCAGCAGACGGGTATGATATGATCGGAGTGGACAATTCCGAAGAGATGCTGGAGATTGCAAGAGACAAGCAGATCCAGTCCGGTCATGGGATTTTGTACCTGCTGCAGGATATGAGAGAATTTGAATTATATGGGACAGTGCGCGCTGTGTTCAGTATCTGTGATTCACTGAATTATATCACAGATCCACAGGAGTTAAAGCAGGTCTTTCGACTGGTGAACAACTATCTGGATCCGGGCGGGATTTTTATTTTTGATTTTAATACCGAGTATAAATACAGGGAAGTGCTCGGAGATCAGACCATTGCAGAATCCAGAGAAGAATGCAGTTTTATCTGGGACAATTACTATTACGAAGAAGAACGGATCAATGAATATGAGTTGAGCCTTTTTCTTAAAGATGAGCTCCTTTCGGAGACAGAAGGAACTATATATCGGAGATTTCAGGAAATTCATTTCCAGAGAGCATATACGCTGGAGGAGATACAAAGGCTGGTAGAAGAATCCGGCCTGCAGTTTGTGGCAGCGTATGAAGCGTTTACAAAGGAAGCGCCTTCGGATACCAGCGAGAGGATTTATGTAATTGCAAGAGAGCAGGGTAAAAAATACGAAGAAATGAAAAGAATAAAGGAGTAAGACAAAATATGAAAGATTATATTGTAAGAGCAACAGCCGCGAATGCACAGATCCGTGCGTTTGCAGCATCGACAACAGAACTGGTAGAGGAAGCAAGAAGCAGACATAATACAAGTCCGGTTGCGACAGCAGCCCTTGGACGCCTTCTGACAGCAGGGGCTATGATGGGTAGCATGATGAAAAATCCAACAGATGTTCTCACACTGCAGGTACAGTGCGGAGGCCCTATTGGAGGGATGACTGTGACAGCGGACAGTCAGGGAGAAGTCAAAGGATATGTACACAATCCGGATGTGATGCTGCCGCCCAAAAACGGAAAGCTGGATGTAGGTGGTGCACTTGGTCCTGGATTTTTGAATGTGATCAAGGATATGGGACTGAAAGAACCGTATTCCGGACAGACCATTTTGCAGACAGGAGAGATTGCGGAGGATCTGACTTATTACTTTGCAACATCTGAGCAGGTGCCATCTTCTGTGGGACTTGGCGTTTTGATGGAAAAAGACAATACCGTACGATGTGCAGGTGGATTTATCGTGCAGGTGATGCCATTTATTGATGAGGAAGTACTGAGTAAGCTGGAAGAAAACATCCAGAAGATCCAGTCTGTAACAGCTATGCTTGATAATGGACATACTCCGGAAGAAATGCTGGATCAGGTTTTGGAAGGCCTGGATGTAGAGATCACAGATACACTTCCGACCAAATTTGACTGTAATTGTTCTAAAGAACGGATTGAAAAAGCAATCATCAGTGTTGGGAAAAAAGAGATCCAGGAAATGATCAATGATGGGAAAGACATCGAAGTAAAATGTCATTTTTGCAATACCGCATATACATTTTCTGTAGAAGAATTGGAAGGACTTTTGAAAAAAAGCAGATAAAAGGAAAGATTCACATTGAGAAAGTGAGGCAGGAAGATGAGACAGGGATTTATCAAAGTGGCAGCAGCAACGCCGGATATCCGGGTAGCAGATGTGCCATTTAATACAAAACAGATATGCAATGCCATAGAACAGGCGGAGAAAAATCAGGCGAAGATCGTTGTATTTCCAGAGTTGTGTGTGACAGGGTATACATGTGGGGATCTCTTTACACAGGACATATTGCTGCAGGCGGCCAAAGAGGCATTGTTTGAAATTGCAGCATTTACCGGTGGAAAGGATATGCTGGTATTTATCGGGACTCCACTTATGGTGGATGGAAAGTTGTATAATGTGGCAGCGGCATTGAACCGAGGAAAGATCCTGGGACTGACCACCAAGACCTACCTTCCGAATTATGGAGAATTTTATGAGATGCGTCAGTTCACGGCAGGTCCAAAGACGCCGGAGGAGATTTTGCTGTGGGGAGAGAAGATTCCGTTTGGAGCAGGACTTTTGTTTCAGGCATCTTGTATGGAAGAACTGGTCGTGGCAGCAGAAATCTGTGAGGATGTGTGGTCACCGGTTTCTCCGGGAGCCTGTGCAGCAATCGAAGGTGCAACTGTGATCGTCAACTGTTCTGCAAGTGATGAGACGGTTGGAAAAGACAGATACAGACGAGACCTGATCAAAGGACAGTCTGCCCGGCTGATCGCAGGTTATATTTATGCCAATGCCGGCGAAGGAGAATCGACCACTGATCTGGTATTTGGCGGACATAATCTGATTGCGGAAAATGGAAGTATCCTGGCAGAATCTAGACGATTTGAAAATCAGATCATTTATACAGAGCTGGACATCAAACGGATCGTCGGAGAGCGCAGAAAAAATACAACATTTCAGGCTGCAAAAGAAAAGCAGATGAAGCGGATCCTGTTTTCTCTGGATATGGGTGAGACAGCCTTGACAAGGACATTTCCCCAAAATCCATTTGTACCGGAGAATGCAGCGGAACGTGCCGTATGCTGTGAGGAGATTCTGACGATCCAGGCAATGGGGCTCAAAAAGCGTCTGCTTCACACACATGCGCAGACAGCAGTCGTTGGAATTTCAGGCGGTTTGGATTCCACCCTGGCGCTGCTTGTGACAGCAAAAGCTTTTGATTTGATCGGAAAAGACAAAAAGGATATCCTTGCTATTACCATGCCATGTTTTGGAACCACAGACCGGACGTATCAAAACGCTTGTAAAATGGCAGAACAGCTGGGAGCAACTCTGCGGGAAGTAAAAATCGCAGAGTCAGTCAGCCTGCATTTTGCAGATATCGGTCATGATCCGGATGAACACAATGTCACTTATGAAAATGCACAGGCAAGAGAGAGGACGCAGGTTTTGATGGATATTGCCAATGGAACCAACGGAATGGTGATCGGTACAGGCGATATGTCAGAACTTGCTCTTGGATGGGCAACATACAATGGCGATCATATGTCTATGTACGGAGTCAATGCATCTGTACCAAAAACCCTGGTGCGTCATCTGGTACAATATGCGGCGGATGTGACAGAGGATCCGAAATTGCAGGAAGTGCTGTATGATGTGTTGGATACTCCGGTGAGTCCGGAACTGCTTCCTCCAAAAGATGGAGACATCGCGCAGAAGACAGAAGATTTGGTAGGGCCATATGAACTGCACGACTTTTATTTGTATATGATGCTTCGATTTGGTTACGAACCGAGTAAGATTTATCGGCTGGCTGTTCAGACGTTTGCAGGAGAATATGATCCGGAGACGATTCTAAGATGGCTTAGAACGTTCTGCAGACGATTTTTCAATCAGCAGTTTAAACGGTCCTGTCTCCCGGATGGACCAAAGATTGGTACCGTGGCACTTTCACCAAGAGGGGACTGGAGAATGCCAAGTGATGCGTGTGCCACAGTCTGGATGCAGGATCTGGAAAAGATTTCTTTGTAAAAGGTCGAAAAAGAGAGGTGTTGATAGAGATGAAACTGATCAGAACAGAAGAAGCAGAAGGATATGTGCTCTGTCATGATATCACACAGATTATTCCGGGTGTTGTAAAAGACGCGGTATTTCGGAAAGGACATGTGGTGACCCAAGAAGATATTCCGGTTCTGCTTTCTGTAGGAAAAGAGCATCTATACGTGTGGGAAAAACAGGAAGGAATGCTGCATGAAGACGAGGCGGCAGAAGTGCTGCGAAGTGTATGCCAAAATGCACATATGGATGCTTCAAAGCCGAAGGAAGGAAAGATTGAGCTGACAGCACAATGTGACGGGCTGTTAAAAGTAGGGCGGGAGGCGTTATGCCGGATCAATGCCATGGGAAGAATGTGTATTTCTTCCAGGCATGGCAATTTTCCGGTGAAAAAAGGTGATAAGATCGCCGGGATGCGTGTGATTCCGCTTGTGATCGAAGAAGAAACGATGCAGCAAGTCAGAAAGAATGCAGGGGAAACACCGATATTTTCTTTGCTTCCGTTCCAGGCAATGAAAGCGGTGATCATTACAACCGGAAGTGAAGTGTATTATGAAAGGATTCAGGATCAGTTTACACCAATCGTGCAAAAGAAGCTGGAAGAGTACGGAGTAGAAGTGATTGGCCACTCGATCTGCAATGATGATCCGGCCATGGTTACAAATGCGATCAATGAATGGGTGGAACAGGGCGCACAGATGATTGTTTGTACCGGAGGTATGAGTGTCGATCCGGATGATAAAACACCCCTTGCAATCCGGCAGGCATCGGAGGAAGTGATCACATATGGGGCGCCGGTATTGCCGGGAGCTATGTTTATGCTGGCTTATAAAGGGGAGATTCCGATCATGGGACTTCCGGGCTGTGTAATGTATGCAAAACGTACCATCTTTGATCTGGTACTGCCCAGACTGGTGGCAGGAGAACGGCTGCAGGCGCAGGACTTTTACAGCCTGGGAGAAGGCGGGTTGTGTCTGTCATGTGATGTGTGTACGTTTCCAAATTGTGGATTCGGGAAATAGGATGGAAACAGGAGCGTGGAAGAATCATGGGAAATTTTTATGAGTCTCTGATAGAGACCATGCAGAGTGGTCCCTGTGTTGTGATGACCGTATTGGAAGGAGAAGAAGCCGGGAAAAAAGTGTTATTGCAGGAGCCGGTGGAAGAATATCATGGAAAGCGGTTTTTTTGTGAAAAAGTGGGTCTGTCTCCCAAGTTGGTCATCTGTGGAGGCGGGCATGTTTCCATTCCGATGATCCATATGGGAAAAATGCTTGGATTTGAAGTGACAGTTCTGGAAGACCGGCCGAAATTTGCGGATAATGCAAGAAGAGCAGGAGCAGATACGGTAATCTGTGATACGTTTGAAAATGGATTGCAGAAGATATCTGGTGGAAAAGATACTTATTTTATCATTGTGACGAGAGGGCATCGATACGATGCGACATGTCTGGGGAATTTGTTGGAAAAGTCAAATGCCTACATCGGAATGATGGGAAGCCGCCGCAGAGTGGCAATCGTCAAAGATCAGCTGTGTAAACAGGGGCATCTGTGGGAAAAACTGGAGCAGGTACATACTCCCATTGGTTTGAAGATCGGCGCAGAGACTCCGGAGGAGATCGCAGTTTCTGTGATGGCGGAGATTATTCAGGTAAAACATGAGAATGCAGCAGGCGCAGGGTATTCGAAGCAGTTGTTAAAGGAGCTGTGTGGTGATACAGATTCCGAGCAAAAAAAAGTCCTTGCAACGATTATTTCCAGAAAAGGTTCTGCGCCGAGGAGCGTTGGAACGAAAATGTTGATCCGGGAAGATGGAAGCCTGATCGATACGATTGGTGGTGGATGTGCTGAAAATGAAGTTATAACCAAGGCCCTTTTGATGATGCGGGAAGAAAGGGTGCAATTCCAGATCTGTACAGTGGATATGACAAGAGAGGCAGCGGAAGAAGAAGGCATGGTTTGCGGCGGAAAGATTGAAGTAATGTTGGAAAGGATATAGAATCCCAAATAAAATGCGTTTTAAGAGAAATATTGACATGAAAAATAGAGAATGTTACTATAATTTTAGTAAGGTACAAAAATAATTGTGTGGAACACACAAAAGTAGTGGTGCTTATATAGGTTCATAATTGGTTGGACGTCTCTACCAGCTGCCGCAAACAGCTGACTATAAGCAGAGTGGGAACAAAGTCCCGGTCTGTGGTCGGGCGAGCAGGTAAAGGAGGTCAGCCAATGAATGAATCTATTTTTATTTTGAAAGGAAATATTGTATACAGCAAAAATACGGAAGAACTATATATCTTAGAAGGTCAGTATCTGGTCTGTGAAGACGGAAAGGTGCATGGAATTTATGAAACACTTCCGGATGAATATAAAGAGACTCCGGTAACAGATCATGGAGAATGTCTGATCATTCCGGGTCTGACAGATCTGCATGTGCATGCACCGCAATATGCATTTCGGGGAATGGGCATGGATATGGAGCTTCTGGAATGGCTGGAGACAACGACATTTCCGGAGGAAGCAAAGTATCAGGATCTGGAGTATGCGAAAAAAGCATATGGTATTTTTGCAGACAATCTGAGGAAAAGCGCCACAACGAGAGCTTGTATTTTTGGAACCATCCACAGGGATGCGACTTTGCTTTTGATGGATATGTTGGAGCAAAGCGGACTTGTGACCTATGTGGGAAAGGTGAACATGGATCGAAACTGCCCGGATTATCTCAGAGAAGAATCGGCAGAGGAATCCGGCATTCAGACGGTGGAATGGATCAAAGATGTGCTGCATAGAAAATATCAGAATACGATGCCGATTTTGACCCCCAGATTTACACCAAGCTGCAGTGATGAGCTGATGGAGAATCTGAAGAAGATCCAGATGTATTATGGAATACCGGTGCAGTCTCATCTGTCAGAAAACCCGGGAGAAATTGAATGGGTGAAAGAACTGTGCCCGTGGTCTGCATTTTATGGAGATGCATACGATCAGTTTGGACTGTTTGGTGCAGACTGCAGGACAGTGATGGCACATTGTGTTTATTCCGGAGAAGAAGAGCGGGCACGGATGAAAGAAAATGGTGTATTTGTTGCTCATTGTCCGGAGTCCAATATCAATCTTTCCTCTGGAGTGGCACCGATCAGAACCTTTTTGGAAGAAGGAATTTCTGTTGGAATTGGAAGTGATGTGGCAGGAGGCTCCACAGAAAATCTGTTTACGGCGATGGCGCTTGCAATACAAGGCTCCAAGTTGCGGTGGCGAATGTTGGATGACAGTCTGAAACCACTGACATTAGAGGAAGTATTCTACATTGCGACAAAAGGCGGAGGCGCGTTTTTTGGAGATGTGGGAAGTTTTGAGCCGGGTTTTGAATTTGATGCAGTGGTTCTGGATGACAGCAGACTTATCCATCCACAGGAGTTGGATGTAAAGTCTCGTCTGGAGCGCATGATCTATCTGGCAGATGAAAGAGAAGTCTGTGCAAAGTATGTACGTGGAAAAGAAGTTTGTCTGAGAAAAACTGAAAATTAGGAAATAAAGGCCTGCTGTATAAGTTCTTTTTTAAAATCTGGACACAATATCTGTAAAAAGAAAGGATAGATTATGAAAAAGAGTATGGCGGGATTGATTCTGGTATTATTTGCAGCAGCACTTTTTATGACCGGATGTGAGAAAAAGGCACAGGAGACGGAAGAAGTACAGGAGGCATCAGCCAGACAGCTGGTGATCCGAAAACAGACACATACGGAACTCGCAGAAAAGAAAATTGAAGAAAAAAAGAAAGAACTTCCCGGTCAGGCACAGATTGAGATGGAAGTGATCCTGCAAAAACCGGAGCTTCCTACCGGTTGTGAAAGCGTTGCGCTGACGATGGTGCTGAAGCAAAAGGGGTATTCCATAGAGAAAACAACGATCGCAGAGGAATATCTGATCTATAATAAGACAAATTATGCATCCGGATATGTGGGGGATCCTTCGACTTATGGTGGAGTTGGGATTTATCCGCCGGGACTTGTCAATACGGCAAACCGGTTTTTAAAACAACGGTATCAGCAGCATACAGCATATGATTTAAGCAAACTGAATCTGGAAGAGTTTTTTCCTTATATAGCGGCTGGAAATCCGGTGCTTTTGTGGTTGACGACGGATCTGGAAGAACCATATTTTTCAAATCAGAGTGTGGAATATGGAGGCGATTCATATCAGTGGTACTGGAACGAACACTGTGTTGTGCTAGGAGGATATGATCTGGAAGCACAGAGTGTGACGCTGTATGATCCCTTAAAGGGAACGGTAGAATGTGCCCTTGAGCAAGTGAAAGAGATCTATGATCTGACAGGGAAATATGCTATGACCGTATATTAAAAACGGCTGTGGAGAATTGTAGAAATGGAATTCTCCACAGCTGTTTTAAGATCTGCTGTGTGCTTCAATATGAGCCTTGATGGCTTCAAAACTTTCTTTGCTGATGATGTGTTCCATGCGGCAGGCATCTTCGGCGGCAATGGCTTCATCAACTCCTAACTGTGTCAGCCATGCGGTCAGAAGTTTGTGACGTTCATAGATCATATCGGCAATGGCCTGACCGGATTCTGTAAGATAAATAAATCCTTCTTTTGTCACTTTAATCTGTTCTTTTTCACGAAGATTCTTCATGGCAACACTGACACTGGATTTTTTAAATCCCAGTTCTTCTGCGATATCGACAGATCGTACAACCGGGCGTTTCTGACTCAGTATCAGGATCGTTTCCAGATAGTTTTCTGCGGATTCGTTAGTTTTCAATGGATGCACCTCGTTTCTCGTTAAAGTGTTTTTAGTATACCATATTTTTACGGATACAGCAAAAATAATCTGTTTTGACAGAAAAATGGATTGACAAATCCCAAAACAAAGATTAAACTATCAATAGTTAGAAAAAACTAATCAAGAAAGTGATAAGAATGAATATAGTGACAAGTATTATTTTGCTTCTTTTAATCATAGGTGTTCTATTCTCCGTCCGTACAATTATCCGTGACCGGAAAAAAGGTGGATGTGCAGGATGTTCCGGTTGTGGAGGAAGCTGTAGCGGATGCCACAGCGAAACAAAACAGCAGATGAAATCAGAAGAGATTTTAAAAGAGCATAAAAGTTAAAAAAGACAAAAATTTGTGCAAAAAAGTAGAAAATAGAGAGTATACGATGCGAATTATGTGTGGTATACTCTCTTTTGATATGAAAAAATGAGGGTTGAGGAAGGAAGATGAGTCTCAGAAAAAACTACAATCATACGCTGAATGCCTGTTATTTAGGATATATCACGCAGGCGATCGTTAATAATTTTGCACCGCTGTTGTTTCTGACATTTCAGAGTACCTATCAGATTTCACTAGATAAGATTGCACTCCTTGTTTCCTTTAATTTTGGGGTACAGCTGTTGGTGGATCTGCTTGCAGCCAGGTATGTGGACCGGATCGGATATCGAAACAGTGTGGTGGCGGCACATATCTTTGCGGCCATTGGTTTGGCAGGACTGGCCGTGTTTCCATCAGTGCTTCCAGATGCCTATACAGGATTGCTGCTTGCAGTGCTTTGTTATGCGATTGGAGGTGGATTGATCGAAGTGTTGATCAGTCCGATCGTAGAATCCTGTCCAACAGAAAGAAAAGCGGCGGCCATGAGTCTTTTGCATTCTTTTTACTGTTGGGGGAATGTAGGGGTTATTCTGATCTCTACGGCGTTTTTTGCTGTGATAGGGATTGAAAATTGGAAGATGCTTGCAGTCATCTGGGCGGTCCTTCCGGTATGCAATGCGGTGTATTTTGGTCTGGTACCGATTCAAGCCGAAGAGGAAACAGTTGAGGGAATTCCGGTACGTCAGCTTTTGAAAATGAGGATTTTCTGGGTGTTGGTATTGCTGATGATTTGTGCAGGTGCTTCGGAACAGGGAATGTCACAATGGGCGTCGGCTTTTGCAGAATCCGGACTTCATGTAGAGAAAGCTGTGGGAGATCTGGCGGGGCCGTGCCTGTTTGCAGTGTTAATGGGAAGTGCCAGACTTCTGTATGCGAAATTGAGTGAACGGATTTCTTTGCGGCGTATGATGATTAGAAGCGGAATCTTATGTATCGCAGGTTATTTTCTGGCAGCGTTGTCACCAAGTCCGGTGCTTGCGCTCATTGGCTGTGGGATTTGCGGATTTTCAGTAGGTGTGTTCTGGCCGGGAACATTCAGTATGGCGGCAGCATCCTGTCAAAATGGCGGAACAGCAATGTTTGCGATGCTGGCACTGGCAGGCGATCTTGGCTGTTCCTCTGGTCCCGGTGTTGTGGGAATGGTGTCAGGAGTATGTTCTGATAATTTAAAAGCAGGGCTTTTCGCAGCGATTTTGTTCCCGGTATTGCTTTTGGTCGGAATGCAGCTGCTGAAGCATGAAAAAATGAGAGAAAGGGTAAAAGAATGAAAAAAGAATTGACAAATGATATGACTGTTGGAAGTCCGGCGAAGCTGATCATGCAGTTTATGATTCCAATGTGTCTGGGAAATATATTCCAACAGCTTTATAATATTGCGGATTCCATCATTGCGGGGCAGTTTCTGGGAGTCAACGCACTGGCGGCGATTGGAAGTACAGGATCACTGATGTTTTTTGTAACGGGATGGCTGCAGGGAATTACCAGCGGATTTGCAATTCTGGTATCCCAGTGGTTTGGCGCAAAAGATATGAAACGGATGCGGCATTATGTGGCAATGTCTATTTATTTGACTTTTGCATTTGCATTGGTTATGACGATTGGATTTGAATTTGCCAATGAGCCGATCTTACGGTTGATGAATTCACCGGAAAATCTGATGAAGGACATCAAAAGTTATATGGCAGTGATCTATGGCGGTCTGATCGTTACAGCGGCATATAACGCACTGGCGGCAATTTTAAGAGCCCTTGGAGATTCCAAATCACCGCTGTATTTTCTGATCATTTCTGCAATTATCAATGTGATTCTTGATATTGTATTTATCGTGAATTTTGGAATGGGTGTAGAAGGATGTGGATATGCGACCGTGATCGCACAGGCTATTTCTGCTATTTTATGTCTTGTGTATATTGCGAAAAAGTTTCCGATTTTACGACTTGGTGAGGAAGACTTTAAAATTTCCTTCCAGAGTATGGGAAGATTGCTTGCATTGGGAATCCCGATGGGACTTCAGTTTTCAATCACTGCGATCGGAACGATCATTGTGCAGGGAGCAGTAAATGTATATGGGGCAGTCTATATGGCCGGATTTTCGGCAGCGGGAAAATTGCAGAACATCATCGTTACTGTGTTTACTGCATTTGGCGCGACCATTGCTACCTATGTGGGGCAGAACCGGGGGGCTGGAAAAATGGATCGTGTTCACAAAGGAGTCAAATATACCCAGATTATGGTATTTATCTGGAGTGCAGTTACGATGGTTTTGGTATATTTTCTGGGAAAGGAAATGACATTGCTGTTTGTAAGTGGAACAGAAACAGAAGTGCTCCGTGCAGCAGAACTATATTTTCGGGCGGTCTTTTGGGCATATCCATTTCTAGGCAGCATTTTTATTTACCGAAATGCTCTGCAGGGAATGGGATACGGTCTGGTGCCCATGCTGGGAGGTGTGTTTGAATTAGCAGCCAGAGCGTTGATTGTACTTGTAGTAGCAGGAAAGACAAGTTTTGTGGGAGTTTGTCTTGCGGATCCTGCAGCCTGGATCTCTGCATTGATCCCGCTGATCCCGTATTATATTTATGTGATGAGAAAGTATGAGAAGAATAAGAGATATTCGGGGTGATGGCAAGAACAGTTATCTTGAAATTATAATAACGAGGAGTTATTGGAATGTGAACTGCTCTTTTTGGATAGAAATAGTTTTAGTTAGGAAAGCAGAAGTTTTCACTTTTAGAAAAAATTTCTTATTTATAGATTCCAGAGTGTGCTTGTGCTAAACTATATCCATATAGGATACACAATATGCTGATTTCTCAGCAGTCGAAGAATCTTTCGGGCGTATCGCCTTAATCTCAAGTATCCAGATTCAAATCAATATCCTGATTTAGGGGCAGTTTCAAAGAATAATCAAGTCAATTCAAAGGAGGAGTTGAATCCGATTTATCATCCAGAATGCCTGGAAGAATTATTATTCTGTATTTTAAGGACTGATGTGAAGATTAGACAGGTGATTCCAAATGATGGAACAAGGATTGCAGAGGAACAAAGTCTGGTTATTATGGATATCGTGGTAGAATTGATGGATGGAAGTCTGGCAAATGTAGAGATTCAGAGGAGCGGATATCTCTTTCCGTGAGAGCGTTGTGCCTGTTATTCTGCAGATTTGCTTTTGCGTCGGCATAAAAGTGTGAGAAGCAGAAAAAAGATCAATTGATTACCAGTTTCCAAGATCAGATTGCAGCCCACAGAGAATAGAGATTTCTTCGTTTGTGCTATCAGAGAATGCAGTTGCGCACAATTTTACACATTTTTTGTGGTTTGTGATTGGGATAGAGTGAGTTCCAGAAAGAGCGGTATAGAAAAATTAGGTTGAATTTCTGGAAAAAGACCAGTATAATAGACATACTGAACAATAGAGAATATGAGAGATTTTTGGTGAGGAGGTAAGTATGACCGGACAGTATGAAGGTATGGCGATCGGAATATTTGAACTGGACAATGAATGTGCCTGTTTTGTAGCGTTGGATGCAGCAGCCAAAGCGGCAGCAGTGCAGATTCAGGGTGTGGAGAGAAATCGTTTGGGAGCAGGCGCCTGTGTGAAGATGCGGGGAAGTATTTCAGATGTGAAGTCAGCTATGGAAGTTGCAATCCGTGTTGCGGAGCCATTGGCAAAGGTTGTTTCTCATACTGTGATCGCAGCACCGTCTGAGGAGACAGAGACAGCAATTGCAATGACGATTACAAAATAAGGAGAGAATGATATGACATACGGAGCATTTGGGCTGGTAGAAGTCTTAGGAGAAGCAAATGCAGTGTTGGTATTGGATAAAATGTTAAAGACTGCGGAGGTTTCTTACGAAACGCAGGATACGAAATGTGGAGGACATGCTCTGGTATTTGTGAGCGGAAGTGTATCAGCGGTTACAGCAGCTGTAGAGAGTATTAAAGAGGCACCGCCGTGCAAGGTATTCCAGACAGCGGTCATTTCTAATCCATCCCAGGAGATGGTTCAGATTGTAGAAGGATTCAAAGCCAGAAAGAAAAAATAAAACAAAGGGACAAAGGACAGTATCTAAAAGAAAGTGCTGTCCTTTGTCTCTTTTTTAAGACACCGCCTGGATGAGTTCTGACAGAGGATGGAAGGTATATCCCATTGCTTCCCATTTGGACAGCAGTTCATCCATAATCTCACCGTTGGTCTTTGAAGTGTTGTGAAGCAGAACGACAGCTCCTGGATGGACACGGGAAAGGAGTTTTTCAAAAGCTTCGTCATGAGTAGGCTGCTGATCTTGTTGCCAATCTACGTAAGCCAGACTCCAGAAAAAGGTCTTATAGCCCAGCTGTTTTGCCATTTCCAGATTATCAGTACTGTAGATGCCTTGGGGCGGACGATAATATTTGGCCATATCTGTTCCGGTAATTTCTTTATAAAGAGATTCTACACCAGAGAGTTCTTTTTGAAAAGAGTCTAAAGAAGCAATGTTTGACATGTCTGGGTGGGTGAGCGTATGATTTGCTACGGTATGTCCTTCTTCCGTCATGCGAAGAATCAGATCCGGATTGTCCCGGACAAAGTTTCCTACGACAAAAAACGTGGCAGGCGCCTGATGTTTTTTCAGAGCATCCAGGAGTGTTGGGGTTGCACCGTTTTCATATCCGCAGTCAAAGGTAAGATATAACCGTTTTTCTGTGGTGTCTTGTGCATAATAGGCATCATATGCTTTTAATTCTTTTATGGAGGCGTTGGTAACAGGAAGTTTCCCCTTCTCCTGAAAGCTGAGTCCCCAGTTTTCAGAGGCAGACAGAACCGGGGCGGATACAGCGTGGGTACGAATCATTTGTTCTGTCCGTCCTGCAAGGGATCCAATCAAAAAAGCCAGCATCAAGAGGCAGAGACGGCGAAAACAGCGGATAAGGATTTGTTTGTCTTTTCTGGTAAAATTCATGGTAAGGACTCCGAATATCCATTTTTTCTACTATATTCCGGGATATGAAAAAATATGTGAAAAAATGCACAGTCCAGGAAGGTAGAATTTTTTGAAAAAGAGTGATATAGTTAATGCGGAAAATGAATGAAAAATCAGAGGTGACATATGAAAAAAGCAGCATTATTTTTTGATATTGATGGAACTATATTAAGTGAAAAGACAAAAGAAATCCCGGAAAGTGCAATCGAGGCGCTTAAGGCAGCAAAGAAAAAAGGACATCTGCTGTTTATCAATACAGGCAGAACAATGTGCTCGATTCCGGCAGAACTGAAGCAATCGCTGTTTGACGGATATTTATGTGGATGCGGAACATATCTGACGTATCATGGTGAAGTGTTCTTCTCAAGGACGATTGAGAAGAAGCGAGGTAGAGAAATTTTAAATAAAATTGCAGAATGCAATCTGGATGCCATTGCAGAGGGAACGGAAGATGTCTATATTCCAGAGAGGCCTTCCAGATTTGAGCGGCTGGAGACTTCCAGAAGATATTTTCAGTCTTATGGGTTGGGACTGGAATGTTATCTGGAACAAGATGCATTTGTTTATGATAAGGTCTTTATCTATGCGGACGAAAAGAGCGATTTGCAGGAGTTCTTTGCATTTATTGCAGAGGATATGGAAGCCATTGATCGGGGCGGCAACACCTATGAAGTTGTTCCAAAGGGATACAGCAAAGGGACAGCCTGTGACAGAATCTTAAAGAAATTCGGAATGGAACTGGAACAGGCATATGTATTTGGTGATAGTATGAATGATCTGTCCATGTTTCAATATGCAAAGCATACCATTGCCATGGGTGAACATTCCAAGGGGCTGGAACCTTACACAGAATATGTGACAGCAGAAGTCGAGAAGGATGGAATCGCACAGGCTCTTCGACATTATGGACTCATTTAGGAGGAAGGCAGTTATGAAAATATTTGTATACAGTTACAGAACATTTGATGAAGATGTGTATTTTCAGAAGTTTTCAAAAGAGTATGGAATAGAACTGGGAATCTGTCATCAGGGTCCATCGATGGAAAATGCACATTTGGCAGAAGGATATGATTATATCAGTATTTTGACAAGCAAGATGGATGCAGACCTGATAAAAAGATTTTGGAATTTAGGGGTGAAAATGATTTCAACCAGAACGATCGGATACGACCATATTGATTTGGCGGCTGCCAGGGCATGTGGGATGAAAGTCAGCAATGTGACGTATTCTCCGGAATGTGTGGCAGATTATACGATGCTTTTGATCTTGATGTCCATACGAAAAATGAAGCGGATCCTGCAGCGGGCAGAGCTCCATGATTTTTCTCTGCCGGGAATCCAGGGAAGAGAGCTGCATAATTTTACCGTTGGAGTGATCGGAACCGGGAAGATCGGGCAGGCGGTGATCCGGGATCTGAGTGGATTTGGCTGTAAAATTTATGCATATGATGTGTATCAGTCAGAAAACGTGAAAAAATATGCGAAGTATGTAGAAACTGTCGAAGAGATTTATCAGCACTGTGATCTGATCACCCTGCACATGCCGTTGTTTGACGCCAACTTCCATTTAATCGATGAGAACGCGATCGCACAGATGCGGGAAGGTGTGGTATTGATCAACACTGCAAGAGGAGCTCTGATCGATACCAAGGCTCTGATCAGAGGACTGGAGTGTGGAAAAGTCGGGGCAGCAGGGTTGGATGTGATCGAGGATGAATTTGGGTTGTACTATAAGGATCTGAAATCAGAATGCTTGAGCAAACACGATCTGAGTATTCTTCAGAGCTTTCCAAATGTGGTTGTTACTCCCCATATGGCATTTTATACGGATCAGGCGGTCAGTGATATGGTAAAGCATTCGCTTTTGAGCTGTTGTCTGAATGAGCAAGGACAGGAGAATCCCTGGGAAGTACAATAGGATAAAAAACCGGAGCAAAATATCAAAATTGCATCCGGTTTTTTGTTTTATTTTAACTTTCCATGATACATATCACAGAAAACTCCAGGTATGTTTACCAGGGTATCAAAGGTTCCTGTTTGCACGATCCGGCCATGATCCATAACGATGATGGTATCACAGTTTTTCAGGGTTGTCAGTCTGTGTGCGATGGAAATGATCGTCATATCCAGTTCCGTCTTTAAGATTTCGATCGCGTTCTGTATAAAGCGTTCGGAAGTGTTGTCCAGTGCGGAGGTTGCCTCATCCAAAATTAAGAGTTTTGGCTTTCTTAAAAAGATTCTGGCAATTGCAATTCTTTGCTTTTGACCTCCTGAAAGATTGTTTCCTCCTTCAGATAACTGGGTATGAAGCCCATCTGGGAGAGAAGCAATAAAATCTGTTAAACAGGCTCTTTCGATCGCCAGGTCTATTTCTTGGGGAGAAGGAGGCGCGGTCAGTCCATAGCAAATATTTTCGTAAATTGTGCCTGCTACAAGAAATGGATCTTGTGGAACAAGGGCAATAATCTCAGAAAGTTCTTTTCTGGAAAGATTTTTCATATCTTTGCCGTCCAACAGAAGTTCCCCCTGACAAGGTTCCAATTTGCAGATTGCTTTGATCAACGAGGATTTTCCGCAGCCACTTGGTCCGGCAATTCCAAGAAACGTTCCCTTTGGAATCGTAAGGGCAAAGTCCTGGAGAATGGGACTGTTTTCCTGATAGGCAAAGGTCAGATGATGCAGTGTCACGATCGCTTCCGATGCAGGGGCGGAGGATGGTTGTACGGGCTCATTCTGATAAGAAAAATCATTTGGAATTTCAGTCATCTTGAAAAAGTCATTTGCAAGGATCACACTTTCAGACAATTCATCCAGGATCCGATGCAGTTCTTCCAGGGGACGGATCAGTTGGGAAAAGCAAAGATAAGAAGTCAGTACAGAACCAACGCTGATCACATCAATGGTTGCAAGATAGGCAGAAATCCCAATCATTAGTACCGTGAAAAAGGCTTCATTGATAAATTTCAGGCTGTCATATTTTGCCATCTGTATGTGGTGTTTCATTTCTTTGCTTCTCAGAAACTCTGATTTTGTGTCAAATCGAGTCTGTTCCGTCTCTACACTGTCTGTGACACGGATCGTTTCGATCCCATTTAATAATTCTACAACAGTCCCATCCATAGAGGCTTTGGTGTGCAGAAGTTCAATACGGATGCCTTTTTGTGTGCTGATCTGCCGCATGACAATTCCGATCCCGATAGGAATGACAAGAAGCATTGGAAGAGCCAGTGCGACGGGCAGTGTCAGAAAGATCACAATGATCGCAGCAATGCTGTTGAAAATCGCAGGTGCAAAATCCATAAAAAGTAGTTTTTCCAGATTGATGGTTCCTTCCAGACAGCGGTTGAGTCTGCCGTGGATGTTTCCGGTCATATGTTCTTTGAAGTAGGATAGCGGAGCCTTTAAAAGTGCTGTGATCGCAAGATTTCTGGCCTTCTTTTCTGTTTTTGTAGCTGTATCCTCAACCAGAAGCCTGCGGAAGATCTTGATTAGTTCATTGACAATCGTGACAATAAGGATCAAAATCAGCGCAGGAATGACCTGAAGAAATTGGATTGTGTTCTGTGCCAGAATATCATCGGTCAGCCAGCCGATCGCTTTTGGGGTAAACTGGGTCAATGCAGAAGAAACGATCATGATCAGAAGAATCAGGATAAAATTTCTTTTTTGCTTTCGATCCAGCAGTGTATATAATTTTTTTAGGATTTCTCGAAATCCGGCGGTGTTGTTCATGAATACCTCTTTTCTGGTGAATTGGGCTCTCAAAAAGCTGTCATGTCAGACAAAATAAAGCTCTTTAATCTTTTCTACGGGCATCTCTTGACCAGTCCACAGTTTGAATGCTTCTGCACCCTGGTAAAGGAGCATGTAAAGTCCGTTAAAGGTAGAGCAGCCAGCATCTTTTGCAAGGCGTAGCAGTCTGGTTTCTTTTGGATTGTAGATTACATCTGAAACAATCAGGTCTTTGCGGAAGAACGAGGGATCGGTAATGATGGAAGCTTCTGTATTGGGAGCCATGCCGACAGACGTTCCATTGGTTAGAATGTAGCTGTCTGCGATCTCACGTTTCAGAAGGGATGGATCATCAAAATCAAACAGATGTACTTTGCAATTGGTACGTTCATTCAAAGTCTGCACAATGTGCTCTGCGCGTTCATAAAACTGATCGTGGATGCTGAATACGGAAATTTCAGAAAGACTGTCCAGAGCAGCTTGAACGAGAATGGAAGTGGCTGCTCCACCGGCGCCCAGCAGTGTCATTTTTTTGCCTGTCAGGTCATAGCCGGCATCTTTAGCAGCCAGCAGATATCCGGTTCCGTCTGTGGTGTGTCCGGTTAAAATTCCATGGTCGTTGACAACCGTATTGACTGCTCCGGAAATTTCTGCAGCCGGAGAAAGACGGTCACAGAGCTCGCACATCTTGTTTTTATCTGGCATGGTCAGATTAAATCCGCGCACATTCATGGCCCGCAGTCCTTCTACGGCTGCAGGAAGTTTGTCGGTTCCTACATCAAATGCAAGGTAGACATAGTCAAGCCCAAGATGTTCAAAAGAGGCATTGTGCATCATTGGAGAGATGCTGTGTGCAACGGGACTGCCAAGAAGACCGGTCAGTCCGGTGTGTCCGGTAATCTGTTTCATAAACGAATTCCTCCTGTTTTAAATTTCGTCTGCATGGTCAAAAAATGTAAGATCTGCAGGATATACGTAACTGTCTCCGATCTGATGAAGGAGCACCAGATTCAGGTGATTGTTCAGATTTTTTTTGTCCAAAGAGATGGCATCTGTTAAAGCGGACATCGGCAAATGGCAGGCATCCGGCAGTCCATATTTATGTAAAAGCGCCTGGATCTCTTTTGCAGTGCCGGGAGGACATAAGCCTTTTTCCTCTGAAAGTTTTGTAATCTGATACATGCCGATTCCGACGGCTTCTCCATGACTTTCCCGCTCATAGTGAAAATATTGTTCGATGGTATGGGCGAGAGTATGGCCGAAATTCAAAAGCATACGTTCTCCGGTGTCAAACTGATCCGCTTCTACTACCTGACGCTTGATATCCACGCAGCGGAAGATAATTTCCGGTAAAATATCAGCAAGGGCTTCAAAAGAGCCATGTTCTTTTAAGGTGCTAAACAGAGCAGCATCTTTGATACAGCCGTATTTGATGACCTCTCCCATTCCATCCATAATAAAATGGGGAGGTAGGGTGCGAAGCACTTGTGGATCAATGAGCACCAGCTTGGGATGATAAAAAGCGCCCACCAGATTTTTACCCTGAGGGAGATCGACTGCAACTTTTCCACCCACAGAAGAATCAACCTGTGCCAAAAGTGAGGTCGGGATCTGCACAAACGGAATACCACGCAGATAACTGGAGGCGGCGAATCCTGCCAGATCGCCGATGACACCGCCGCCAAGGGCGATCAGCAGATCACTGCGGGAAAGTTTGTGCGCTAATAGTGCATCATAGATTGTCGGAAGGGTTTCAAATGCTTTGGTCGGCTCTCCGTGTGGAAGAATCAGCTCATGTACTTCATAATTGCCAAGAGAGGATTTTAAAGTCTCTCCATAGAACGGAAATACATTATCATCGGAGACAATCAGGATTTTTTTTCCGGAAAAGCAGGAGGAAAGATAAGAACCTGCCTGCTTCAAAATGTCATTTTCAATATAAATGGGGTAGCTGTTAGCCCCTAAGTTTACTGTCAGTTTCAAAGGGATTCCTCCTGTTTTTGGTTTTTATACTTGTTTTCCAACGACCTGAGCGATCTGACGGATCTGGGTCAGAAGAGAGGTATATTTTTCGGGTTTTAGAGACTGGGCTCCGTCACAGAGCGCACATTCCGGATCATTGTGGACTTCGATCATGAGTCCGTCAGCTCCGGCTGCAACGGACGCTTTTGCCATCGGCTCTACCAGCCACCATTTTCCTCCGGCATGACTCGGATCGATGATGACAGGGAGATGAGTCTTTTTGTTCAGCACAGGAATACTCTGCAGATCCAGCGTATTTCGGGTGTAAGATTCAAAAGTACGGATTCCGCGTTCACAGAGAATGACGTTTTCATTTCCGGCTGCCATAATGTATTCTGCAGACATGATCCATTCCTCATAGGTAGCATTTAAGCCTCGTTTCAAAAGGATCGGGCGATCCAGCTGTCCCAGCTGCTTGAGCAGGTCAAAATTCTGCATATTGCGGGCTCCGATCTGAATCAGATCTACCTTTTCATTGAAGATATCCAAATGATCCGGGGACATCAGTTCTGTTACGATCGGAAGTCCGGTCTCTTCTCTGACAGCGCAGAGGATCTCCAGTCCTTCCAGTCCTAGTCCCTGGAAGGAATACGGGCTTGTTCTCGGTTTGAATGCACCGCCGCGCAGCAGATTGGCTCCGGCAGCTTTGACCGATTTTGCGATTCCCAGAACCTGCTCGTAAGACTCTACGGAACATGGGCCTGCGATCAGTGCCAGATGCTCTCCGCCCACTTTGACACCGGACACATCGATGATCGAATCTTCCGGATGGAATGCACGGTTGGAGAGCTTGTAAGGCTCCTGTACATGCATGACTTTATCGACGGAAGAATCCACTTCGAAAAGACGTGCATCCAGACGGGTGGTGTCACCGATACATCCGATGATGGTCATCTCCTGTCCGCGGACTACATGGGTGTCCAGACCATTCCGTTTGATCTGATGTTCTACTCTGGCAATATCTTTGTCAGAGGTATTTGGCTTTAATACGATAATCATAATTCATCCTCCGACCAGTACAGAAAAGTATCTTCTTGTACTGGTTAACTTCATACTGTAAAATTTTAGTTGTTTAAAGTGCGAAACTAAAAATATCATAAAACAAACGGGGAAGAATGTCAATGATTTCTGAAGGAATTTGCAATTTTATTTTGGAAAATGGGGAAAACATGTTAGAATAAAAAGCGTGAATGAGAAAAAGAAATGAGAGAAGGGACATGATGAAACAGAGTGATGTGTGGAAACGTGCGAGGATGATTCCCGTTATGTTGATCGCAGAAGGAGTTCTGGTAGGGCTTGTTGGAGGTCTGGTGGTACTGCTCTATCGGGTGGCACTGACCTTTGCGGGAGAATGGATGACGCAGATTCTTTCCTATATAAAAGGAAATCCAATCCGATGTATCGGATGGTTCTTGATTCTGGCAGGTCTTGCGTGGATTGTAGGAAAACTTGTAAAATGGGAGCCTATGATATCAGGGAGCGGGATTCCGCAGGTAGAAGGCGAAGTGGTGGGAAGACTTTCCCAGAACTGGAAACGAGTACTGCCGGCAAAATTCCTAGGAGGATTTTTGTGTATGTTGGGAGGGCTCTCCCTTGGAAGAGAAGGTCCGTCTATCCAGCTTGGCGCTATGGCGGGGCAGGGAATCTCCAGAGTGTTGGGAAGAAGCAGACGGGAGGAGAAATTTTTAATGACGTGTGGGGCTAGTGCAGGACTTTCCGGAGCGTTCCATGCACCGCTGGCTGGGATGATGTTTGCGGTGGAAGAGATCTACAAGGAATTTTCCATCCCGATCCTGTTGCCGGTTATGACGGCTTCTGTGACCTCGGATTACATTGCTTCCCATATTCTCGGGCTGGATCCAGTGTTCCAGTTTCAGATCACGGCGTATCTGCCGCAGAATTATTACTGGTTGTTGATCTTGCTTGGGATTTTAGTCGGAGCAGGAGGAGTGTTTTACAACTGGGGGATGCTAAAAGCGCAGGAACTGTATCGCAAAATTCCGTTTTTAAAAGAAACAGGACGTTTGCTGATCGCTTTTCTGACAGCAGGAGTGCTGGGGCTGGTGATGCCGTCTGTATTGGGAAGCGGAAACAATTTGATTGTTAGTTTAACTGAGGGAAAGATGTTGCTGGGAATGGTTGTAGTTACACTGATCGTTAAATTTTTGTTTTCCGCAGTTAGTTTTGGTTCTGGGGCGCCGGGTGGGATTTTCTTTCCACTTTTGATTTTAGGTGCACTCATTGGAGCTGTATTTGCAATGACAGGGGTTCGGTGGTTTGGCCTGGATCCAGTGTATATCAACAATTTTGTTCTGCTTGGGATGACAGGATTTTTTACGGCTATTGTCAGGGCGCCGCTGACCGGGATCATCCTGCTGTTCGAGATGACCGGAAGCATCAGCCAGATGTTGTCGTTATCTGTGGTATCCGTGACAGCCTATATTGTTGCCACATTGATGCGCTCTGAACCCATTTACGACAGTCTGCTCAAGAGAATTTTGAAAGCAGATACTATAGGGCATGACAAATGAAATAACTTATGGTATACTTCATGTTAGAATATGCGTATGCGGTGAAACAGGCCGGATACCAAAGAGTTTTGAAGGAGCCAGACAGATGAAAAGAGTATTGTTAAAACTGAGCGGCGAGGCACTTGCCGGAGATAAAAAGACAGGATTTGATGAGGCAACCTGTATAGGAGTTGCAAATCAGGTGAAACAGCTTGTAGATCAGGGGATTCAGGTTGCGATCGTGACAGGCGGCGGAAATTTCTGGAGAGGCCGTACCAGTGAGACGATCGACCGTACAAAGGCTGACCAGATCGGAATGCTTGCAACGGTAATGAATTGTATTTATGTGTCAGATATTTTCCGTCATGTGGGGATGAAGACAGAAGTATTCACGCCATTTGTGTGTGGAGCATTTACCTCTCTGTTTTCGAAGGATGCAGCAGTTGCAGCTATGGAGTCTGGAAAGGTGATCTTCTTTGCCGGAGGAACTGGACATCCGTATTTTTCTACAGATACAGGAGCTGTTTTGCGTGCAATCGAGATTGAAGCAGATGCGATGCTTCTGGCAAAAGCAATCGATGGAATTTATGACAGTGATCCGAAGGTGAATCCGGAGGCTAAGAAATATGATGAGATCTCCATTCAGGAAGTAATTGATCAGAAGCTGGCAGCAGTAGATCTGACAGCCTCTATTCTCTGTCTTGAGAATAAGATGCCGATGCTGGTATTTGGATTAAATGAAGAAAACAGTATTGTAGAAACAATGAGTGGTACATTTACAGGAACAAAAGTGACCGTATAAGGAGGACAAAAAAATGGATGAAAAATTAAAAGTATATGATGACAAGATGACAAAAACAATCAACAATCTGGGAAGTGAGCTTGCGGCAATCCGTGCAGGTCGTGCCAATCCACACGTGTTGGATAAATTGACAGTTGATTATTATGGAGTGCCGACTCCAATCCAGCAGGCTGCTAACGTATCCGTACCGGAAGCCCGTATGATCCAGATCCAGCCATGGGAAAAGAGCATGTTAAAAGAGATTGAAAAAGCAATTTTGATGTCTGATATTGGAATCAATCCGACTAATGATGGAACTGTGGTACGTCTGATGTTCCCGGAACTCACAGAAGAGCGAAGAAAAGAACTGGTAAAAGATGTCAAGAAAAAAGGAGAGGCAGCAAAAGTCGCGATCCGTAATATCCGTCGTGATGGAAATGACGCATTCAAAAAACTCAAAGGAACAGAAATTTCAGAAGATGGAATCAAAGATTTAGAAGATTCACTTCAGAAACTGACAGACAAATATATTACAGAAGTGGACAAAGCAGTGGAAGCAAAATCAAAAGAAGTGCTGACAGTTTAGAATACAGCCTGGATAGCAGGTTAATATTACGAAACAGCAGGAGGGGCAGATACAAAGAAGCCCCTCTTTTCCATCTTATGGATGGAAGTTCTGCAAAAAGGAGGAAAGACAATGAATGTACCGCAGCATGTTGCAATCATTCTGGACGGAAATGGACGATGGGCAAAAGCAAAGGGAATGCCGAGAAATTATGGGCATGCACAGGGCAGTAAGAATGTAGAGCGAATTTGCGAGGAAGCATGGAGAATGGGGATCAAGTACCTGACAGTCTATGCATTTTCAACAGAGAATTGGAATCGTCCGGAGAGCGAAGTCAGTGCGCTGATGAAGCTTTTGCGCAATTATATGAAAACATGTCTTAAGACAGCGGCAAAAAATGATATGAAGGTGCGGGTATTAGGTGATATTGCAGCACTGGATGATGACATTAGAAACCGGATTCTGGAACTGGAAGAAGCTACAAAAAATAATGGAGGACTCAATTTCCAGATTGCATTGAATTATGGAAGCAGAGATGAGATGATCCGTGCCATGCGCCGTCTTGCAAAAGACTGTGTAGATGGAAAGGTGATACCTGAGAAGATCGATGAAGTGACTTTTGAGTCCTATCTGGATACCCGGGGAATTCCGGATCCGGATCTGTTGATCCGTACCAGTGGAGAACTGCGTCTTTCGAATTATTTATTGTGGCAGCTGGCATATACGGAATTTTATTTTACAGAGATTCCGTGGCCGGATTTTACAAAAGAGGAATTAGAAAAGGCAATTGCGCAGTATAATAAAAGAGACAGAAGATACGGCGGTGTGAAGGAGGAAGAAGATGTTTAAGACACGTCTTTTAAGTGGGATTCTCCTGGTGGTGATCGCACTGGTTACAGTGATCACAGGGGGAAATGTACTGTTTGCAACTTTGTTCCTGATCAGTATGATCGGATTGTATGAGTTGTACAAAGTGTTTGAGATTCAGAACAAAGCAGTGGGAATCTGTGGATTTTTATTTGCGGCAGGGTATTACGGACTGTTGTATGCAAAGCCGTTTCTGCCGGATACGACAGACTGGTTTATGCTATTGTTTATGGCATTTGTGATCTGCCTGATGGCAGTGTTGGTTTTTGCATATCCTAAGTATCGAACAGAGCAGATACTGGCAGCATTTTTCGGAGTATTTTATGTGGCAGTGATGCTGTCTTACATTTATCAGACCAGGATCCTTCCGGGCGGTGTATTCCAGGTATGGCTGGTATTTATTTGTGCTTGGGGCTGTGATACCTGTGCATACTGTGTAGGGATGCTTATTGGAAAACATAAGATGGCACCAAAGTTGAGCCCGAAGAAATCCGTGGAAGGCGGAATCGGTGGAATCGTGGGGGCGGCACTGATCGCTGTATTGTATGCACTTGCCATCAACCACTGGGGAGATGCAGGAGTCAGTGTGGTCAGCTTTGCAGTGATCGGAGCGTGCGGCGGCGCGATCTCTCAGATCGGAGATCTGGCTGCATCTGCAATTAAGAGAAATCATGATATCAAAGATTACGGAAAGCTGATACCGGGACACGGTGGCATACTGGATCGATTTGACAGTATTATTTTTACAGCCCCGATCATTTATTATCTTTCCGTACTTCTGTAAGAAAAAAGGAGAACAGGTATGAAGAACATAGCAATCCTTGGTTCGACGGGCTCGATTGGAACGCAGACGCTGGAAGTAGTGCGGGAGAATCAGGATATTCAGGTGACAGCATTGGCAGCGGGAAGTAACATCCGGCTTTTAGAAGAACAGATCCGAGAATTTCATCCGGTTCTGGTAGCCGTGTGGGACGAATCCAAAGCAAAAGTGCTTAGAGAGAATATCAAAGATCTGGATGTGAAAGTCGTATCCGGCATGGATGGACTCAAAGAGGTGGCTGTTCAGAAAGAGGCTGAGATTCTGGTAACCGCCATTGTGGGAATGATCGGGATCCTGCCAACGATCGAGGGCATCAAAGCAGGAAAAGATATTGCGCTGGCGAACAAAGAGGCATTGGTGACAGCCGGACATATTATTATGCCTCTGGCAAAAGAATGTGGAGTATCCATTCTTCCGGTGGACAGTGAACACAGTGCCATTTTTCAGTCTCTGCAGGGAGGAGAGCATCAGGCAATTCATAAGATTTTGCTGACAGCTTCCGGCGGACCGTTCCGTGGAAAGAAGAAAGAAGAGCTTTTGAATATCCATGTGGAAGATGCGCTCAAGCATCCAAACTGGGAGATGGGGCGCAAGATTACGATCGATTCTTCTACGATGGTCAATAAAGGGCTGGAAGTCATCGAAGCAAAGTGGCTGTTTGACGTGCCGGTGGATCAGATCCAGGTGGTGGTTCAGCCTCAGAGCATCATCCATTCTATGGTAGAATATGTGGACGGAGCTGTGATCGCGCAGCTTGGAACACCGGATATGAAGCTGCCGATTCAGTATGCCCTGTATTATCCGCAGAGAAGATATCTTCCTGGAGACAGGCTGGATTTTGCAGCACTTTCCCAGATTACATTTGAGCGTCCGGATATGGAGACGTTCTATGGTTTGAAGCTGGCGTATGAGGCAGGGCGGATCGGGGGATCTCTTCCGACCGTGTTCAATGCGGCAAATGAGCGCGCGGTTTCTATGTTCCTGGATCGAAAGATTGGATATCTGCAGATTCCGGAGATCATTTCACGCTGTATGGAGGAACATCAAGTGATTTTGGATCCAACCGTAGAAGAGATTCTTCAGACCGAGCAGGCAACATATGAATATATTAAAAACAGGTGGTAGTATATGGGTATTATTTTAGCGATCATTCTATTCAGTTTGATTATTATCATCCATGAGCTGGGACACTTTACACTGGCAAAATTAAACGGGATCCGTGTGGACGAATTCTCACTGGGAATGGGGCCTACGCTGTTTGGAAAAGAGTTTAAGGGAACCAAGTTCAGCTTAAAACTCCTTCCTCTTGGCGGAGCCTGCATGATGGGGGAGGATGATGCGGATGACATGTCTGAAGGCAGCTTTAACAGCAAATCTGTCTGGGCAAGGATTTCCGTGATCGTGGCCGGACCGTTGTTTAACTTTATTCTGGCACTCTTGATGTCAGCGATTTTAGTCGGTGCAGCAGGATATGCAGTTCCGGTGATACAGGAAGTGGAACCCGGATCTTCAGGAAATGAGCAAGGACTGCAGCCGGGAGATGTGATCACAGAGATTAATGGAAAGAAGATTCACATATATGAAGAATTCCAATTGTATAATCTGACACACGGTACATCTGAAACCGCGGAGCTGACATTTGAGCGGGATGGAAAAGAACAGACCATTCAGATGGAAAAACGAGTATTTGGAGAAGAGACTACAAAGAGAATGGGGTTTACCTATTCGGCAGAGGTGGAAAAACCAGGATTTTTCAAAAGCATTCAGTATGGAGCATACACGGCAAAATACTGGGTAGAGTATACGCTGGAATGTCTCAAGATGCTTTTGACGGGGCAGGTGGGAGTGAATCAGCTCTCAGGTCCGGTTGGGATTGTGAATGTAGTCAATGACACATATGATGCAGCGGCACCGTCGGGTTGGTCAGCTGTAATCTTGAGTATGATGAACCTTGGAATCTTGATTTCAGCCAATTTAGGTGTGATGAATTTGCTGCCGATTCCTGCATTGGATGGCGGAAGACTTGTATTTCTTCTAATCGAAGCAGTGAGAAGAAAAAGAATTTCGCCGGAAAAAGAAGGAATGGTACATTTCATCGGATTTGCAGCATTGATGGTTCTGATGGTGTTTGTAATGTACAATGATATCATGCGGTTATTTTAAATGCATATAGAATGAGAAAAACGTTTCTGCAAGGTGAAAAGCAGAGGCGTTTTTTGATATCCGGCTTTATGTTATTTTTCCAGGTTGTTTTGCATATAGTTAGAAGAAACATGGAAAAAGGGATATCCATATGAATGATAATAGAAATCAGAGAGGAACTGCACAGAATATCAGAATGCAGCAGGAAAATATCGACAGAGGAAAACTTCGGATTCAGATTACATCCCAGGTGACGGCATTTCCGATCCAGAATGCGGAAGTTTCCATTTCTTATACCGGAGTTCCAGAAAATACGTTGGAAAAACTACAGACAGACTCTTCCGGACAGACAGAAGAAATTGAGCTTGCAGCACCGCCGATTGAATACAGTCTGAATCCGGAATCAGAACGTCAGCCCTATTCTGAATATACATTAAATATAGAGGCGGAAGGGTTTGAGCCTGTCAGTATTTCCGGTGCAGAGATCTTGGCAGATGTGACGGCTATTCAGAATGTAGAAATGCGTCCAAGAGCAGATCTGCAGGAGCCGGGAGAAGTGTTTGTGATTCCTGCGCACACATTGTATGGAGAATACCCGGCGAAAATTGCGGAGGACGAGATCAAACCAGTGACAGAATCCGGCGAAATTGTGCTCAGCCGTGTGGTGATTCCGGAGTTTGTCGTAGTACATGATGGTTCTCCGAGAGATTCTACAGCGAGAAATTATTACGTTCGGTATCGGGATTATATCAAAAATGTGGCATCCAGTGAGATTTATGCAACCTGGCCGGACAGTACGATCCGGGCAAATGTGCTGGCAATCATGTCGTTTACATTGAATCGGGTTTACACGGAATGGTACCGGAACAAAGGGTATGATTTTACAATTACATCTTCCACAGCATTTGATCATAAATGGATTCCAGAGCGGAATGTCTATGATACGATTTCTTCAGTAGTGGATGAGATTTTTGCCAATTATTTGTCCCGCCCGAATGTGAGACAGCCGATTTTGACGCAGTACTGCGATGGAAACAGGGTAAGTTGTCCAAACTGGATGACACAATGGGGGTCGAAGGAGCTGGGAGATCAGGGATATACTCCGATTGAGATTCTGCGATATTTTTATGGCAGTGATATGTATATCAATACAGCAGAAGAAATTTCGGGCATTCCGTCTTCTTGGCCTGGCTATACATTGGAAAATGGGTCCAGTGGGGTAAAGATCCGGCAGTTGCAGGAACAGTTGAATGTAATCGCAGGAGCATACCCGGCATTGCCAAAGATTCAGGTAGATGGAGTATATGGTCCGGCAACTGCAGCAGCAGTCAGAGAATTTCAGGCCATTTTCGGATTGCCTCAGACAGGAACTGTGGATTACCGAACATGGTATAAGATTTCACAGATTTATGTAGGCGTTTCCAGAATCGCAGAATTGAATTAGGAATGATTTCGTGTGAAAAATTCTTGACATCGAGAAAAGTCTTTTTTATAATCAACTGGTACTACCAGTTGGTTATAAAAGAGGGAGAAGAAAATGAAAATACTAAGGCAATTTATGATCATCCTGTTGATTTCTTTTTTGGGAGAAGTGTTAAAAGAAGTATTGCCCTTGCCGGTTCCGGCCAGTGTATGGGGACTGATCCTGATGCTGGCAGCATTGAGGACCGGTATGATCAAACTTTCCCAGGTGTCGGATGCAGCGGCTTTTCTGATTGAGATTATGCCAGTGATGTTCATTCCGGCAGGAGTGGGGCTTTTGAATGCATGGGGCGTATTGAAGCCGATTTGGATCCCGGTCAGTTTGATTACGATTTTGACTACGATTATTGTAATGGCAGTGACTGGAAAAGTAACACAGGCAGTGATACAAAACAATAAAAAAACAAGAAAGAAACAGCAGAACAGAGGACAATAAGATGAAAGAGTTTTTAGTAAATTCCGTATTTTTCGGCGCTGCAGTCAGTCTGATCGGATATGAGATAGGTCTGCTTTTAAAGCGTAAGTTTAAGATGGCGGTGTTCAATCCGTTGTTGATCGCGATTCTGTGCGTGATGGCGATATTAAAAATTGGAAGAATCTCATATGAAGATTACAATCGGGGTGCACAGTATCTGAGTTACCTGCTTACCCCTGCAACGGTTTGTCTGGCAGTGCCCTTATATCAGCAGTTGAATTTGTTGAAGAAAAATTTAAAAGCAGTAGCAGCAGGAATTATAGCAGGGGTACTGGCAAGCATTCTGAGTGTCTTGGGACTTTCTTACTTGTTTGGACTTTCTCATGAAATGTATGTGACATTGCTTCCCAAATCGATAACAACAGCGATTGGGATGGGAGTGTCAGAAGAACTTGGCGGGATTGTAACAATTACGGTTGCGGTGATCATTATCACAGGAGTGCTTGGGAATGTGATTGCAGATGTGATCTGTAAGATTTTTCGAATCAAAGAACCTGTGGCAAAAGGATTGGCGCTTGGAACGGCTTCCCATGCAATTGGAACTGCAAAAGCAATGGAGATGGGACCGGTAGAAGGTGCTATGAGCAGTCTGGCTATTGCAGTGGCAGGGCTTTTAACGGTGATTTTTGCATCGGCTTTTGCAGGATGTTTATAAGGGGGAACGTATATGAAACATATTATCATTACCATTGGGAGACAATCTGGAAGCGGTGGAAGAAAAATCGGAGAACTTCTGGCAGAGAAGCTTGGAATTCCATGCTATGGAAAATTGGAACTTCAAAAACTTGCAGAAGGAACGGAAGATTATGAAGAGGTTCAGGCATTTTATGAGGAAGAGCCGGTAAACAGTTTATTGTATGCAATTGCGATGAATCAATTTGAACAGGAAGTAGGGAGAATCCCGTTCCAGAGGATTCGAAATCTGGCAGATCAAAAGTCTTGTATTATAATAGGTAGATGTGCAGGTCATATTTTTCGAAAAGATCCACAGGCAGTTCGTGTTTTTGTTCATGCAGACCCGCAGATCCGCAGGAAGAGAATTATGGAACGAGAGGGGATTTCAGAAGAAAAGGCGAAACAATTTCTGGAAGATACAGACAGCAGAAGGGCCTCTTTTCACCAATATTATACCCAGAGAGAGTGGGGGAGGGCGCAGGATTATGAACTGTGTCTGGACAGCGGGGTATTAGGAATTGAAGGAACGGTAGAAATACTATTAAAATATTTGAGATTCAGAGGTTTTTTAGGAGATGAGTGAAAAAACATATGAAAGAGTGATCGAATACTTAAAAGAACAGATACAGTCGGGCACTCTTTCCTGTGGAAGCAGAATCCCATCGGAAAGAGAACTGGCGGAAAGGCTGAGCCTGGGACGCAATTCTGTGCGGGAGGCACTGCGGACAATGGAACATATTGGAATGCTAGAAAGTCGACAAGGAAAAGGAAATTTCCTAGTGAATATGCCTCAAAAAAGCCTTGGTAATGTGTTTTCTATGATGTTGCTTACTGGTCAGAGCAACTACAGAGAAATCAGCAGAATTCGATGTATTCTGGAGAAAGAGGCGTTTGCAGCAGCAGTACGTCTGAATGATCCGGAAGTTTGTGGAAGATTAAAAGCAGAAGCGGAAGAAATGCAGACTTCGGAAACAACAGCAGAGCATGACCGGCGGTTTCATCAGGAACTGATCCGGGCGGGAAAAAATCAATTGCTGATCACAGTGATGGAATCGTTGTCCCGACTTTGTGAAGAAGAAATTATATATGTGCAGGAGAAAACAAAAAGTGAGGACTGGTGCAGAATTCATGCAGAAATTGCAGAGGCACTGAAGGAACGAAATACGAAAAAAGGTTTGCAGTGGATCCAAAAACATTACGATAAAATAGAGGAAATTTTATTTTCTAAAAATGGTTGAAATATTCCCGGGTATGTAGTATAATCTTTACAATTTGAGAAAATTTACGAAGGGATAAGGTGAACAGATGAAGGCATTTCTGATTTTAGAAGATGGAACCGTGTTTACAGGAACAAGCATTGGTTCGACAAGAGATATGATTAGTGAAATCGTGTTTAATACCTCCATGACAGGATATTTAGAGGTGTTGACAGACCCTTCTTATGCGGGACAGGCAGTCGTAATGACGTATCCGTTGATTGGGAATTATGGAATCACACCGGACATGGAGTCAAGGAAAGCATGGCCGGATGGTTATATTGTAAGAGAGCTGTCTCGTATGCCAAGCAATTTCAGATGTGCAGGTACGATTCAGGACTTTTTGAAAGAGCAGGATATTCCTGGAATTTCAGGTGTAGATACCCGCGCATTGACGAAGATTTTGCGGGAAAAAGGTACCATGAATGGTATGATCACAACAAATGAGAATTACAATCTGGAAGAGATTCTTCCGAAGTTGAAAGCTTACACAGTAGGGGATGTTGTTTCTAAAGTAACATGCAGCGAGAAATATGTTCTGGAAGGAACAGGAAAAAAAGTAGCACTGCTGGATTTAGGAGCAAAAAATAATATTGCCAAATCTTTAAATCAGCGTGGTTGCGAAGTGACTGTATATCCGGCCCACACAACTGCAGAAGAGATCATTTCATCGAATCCTGACGGAATCATGTTGTCAAACGGCCCTGGAGACCCGGCAGACTGCACTTCTATCATTGAAGAAATCAAAAAATTATACAATACAGATATTCCGATTTTTGCAATTTGCCTTGGACATCAGCTCATGGCGCTTGCTACGGGTGCGACTACACACAAGTTAAAATATGGACATCGCGGCGGAAATCATCCGGTGAAAGACCTTCAGACAAATCGTGTATACATTTCTTCCCAGAACCACGGCTATGTGGTAGATGCAGAAAATGTGGATCCGAATGTGGCAGTACCGGCATTTACGAATGTCAACGATGGAACAAATGAAGGACTTTCCTATGTTGGAAAGAACATTTTTACGGTACAGTTCCATCCGGAAGCATGTCCGGGCCCACAGGATTCCGGATACCTGTTTGACAGATTTATTGAGATGATGGGAGGAGCGAAATAATGCCAAGAGACAGTCGTATTAAAAAAGTATTAGTAATTGGGTCCGGTCCGATCATCATCGGACAGGCAGCAGAGTTTGACTATGCAGGAACACAGGCATGCCGTTCTTTGAAAGAAGAGGGGATTGAAGTTGTTCTGTTAAACTCCAACCCGGCGACGATCATGACAGATAAAGATATCGCAGATAAAGTATATATCGAGCCATTGACAGTAGAAGTTGTGGAACAGCTGATTTTAAAAGAGCAGCCGGACAGCGTACTTCCGACACTGGGAGGACAGGCCGGTCTGAACCTGGCAATGGAACTGGAAGAGGCAGGATTTTTAAGAAAACACAATGTCCGCCTGATCGGTACAACTTCTGAGACGATCAAAAAGGCAGAGGATCGTCTGGAATTTAAAGCAACGATGGAAAAGATCGGAGAACCGGTTGCAGCTTCTCTGGTCGTAGAAAACGTAGAAGATGGTCTTGCATTTGCGAATAAGATCGGATATCCGGTTGTACTTCGTCCGGCATACACACTGGGAGGAAGCGGCGGCGGTATCGCACATGATTCTGAACAGCTGGTGGAGATCCTGGAAAACGGACTTCGTCTTTCCCGTGTAGGACAGGTTCTGGTAGAGCGTTGTATTGCAGGATGGAAAGAGATTGAGTACGAAGTAATGCGTGACGGAAACGGAAACTGCATTACGGTATGTAATATGGAAAATATTGACCCGGTTGGTGTGCATACAGGAGACAGTATCGTTGTGGCACCGTCACAGACGTTGGGGGACAAAGAATACCAGATGCTGCGTACTTCCGCTTTAAATATTATCAGTGAGCTGAATATCACGGGTGGATGTAACGTACAGTATGCTCTGCACCCGGAGACATTTGAATACTGTGTAATCGAGGTAAACCCGCGTGTAAGCCGTTCTTCTGCACTGGCTTCCAAAGCGACAGGATATCCGATCGCGAAGGTTGCAGCAAAGATCGCTCTTGGTTATACACTGGATGAGATCAAAAATGCGATCACACAGAAGACATATGCAAGTTTTGAACCAATGCTGGACTATTGTGTCGTAAAACTTCCGAGACTTCCGTTTGATAAGTTTATCAGTGCAAAGAGAACACTGACTACACAGATGAAGGCAACCGGAGAGGTGATGAGTATCTGCGACAACTTTGAAGGTGCGTTGATGAAAGCCATCCGCTCTCTGGAGCAGCATGTAGACAGCCTCATGTCTTATGATTTCACAGATCTGTCTGTGGAAGAACTGACAGAGCAGCTGGAGATCGTGGATGATATGCGTATGTGGAGAATCGCAGAAGCAATCCGCCGCGGTGTAAGCTACGAAAAAATTCACGAGATCACACAGATCGATGAGTGGTTCATTGATAAATTTGCAATCATTGTGGAGATGGAAAATGCACTGAAATCAGAAGAGCTGACACCGGAGTTGTTAAAAGAAGCAAAACGGATGGAGTTCCCGGATAACGTGATCGCACAGCTGACAGGAAAGACAGAGCGTGAGATTCACGATATGCGTCATGCAAACGGCATTGTTGCAGCATACAAGATCGTAGATACGTGTGCAGCAGAATTTGCAGCAGAGACACCATACTACTATTCTGTATATGGAAGTGAGAACGAAGTAGAAGAGACTCGTGATAAGAAAAAAGTTCTGGTACTTGGATCCGGTCCGATCCGTATCGGTCAGGGAATCGAGTTTGATTTCTGTTCTGTGCATTGTACATGGGCATTTGCAAAAGAAGGTTACGAGACAATTATCGTGAACAACAATCCGGAGACGGTAAGTACAGACTTTGACATTGCAGACAAGCTGTATTTTGAGCCATTGACTCCAGAAGATGTAGAGAGCATTGTGGATATCGAAAAACCAGACGGTGCAGTCGTACAGTTTGGTGGACAGACAGCGATCAAGCTGACTGAAGCTCTGATGAAGATGGGAGTTCCGATCCTTGGAACTTCTGCAGAGAATGTAGATAAAGCAGAAGACCGTGAATTGTTCGATGAGATTCTCGAAGAGTGCGAGATTCCGCGTCCGACAGGAGGAACTGTATTCACGGCAGAAGAAGCCAAAGAAGTTGCAAACAGACTGGGATATCCGGTTCTGGTAAGACCTTCCTACGTACTTGGAGGACAGGGAATGCAGATCGCGATCAATGATAATGATATCGATGAATTTATCGGAATCATCAACAGGATCGCACAGGATCACCCGATTCTGGTGGATAAATATTTACAGGGAAAAGAGATCGAGGTCGATGCAGTTTGTGACGGCGAAGACATCCTGATCCCTGGAATCATGGAACACATTGAGCGTGCAGGAATCCATTCCGGAGACAGTATCTCTGTATATCCGGCACAGAGCCTGACACAGAAAGCAAAAGACAAGATTGCAGAGTATACAAGAAGACTTGCAAAATCTCTCCATGTCATCGGTCTGATCAATATTCAGTTCATCGTATGTGGAGAAGATGATGTGTATGTCATTGAAGTAAATCCTCGTTCCAGCCGTACTGTTCCTTATATCAGTAAAGTAACTGGAATTCCGATCGTACCGCTTGCATCCAAAGTAATCATCGGAAACAAGATCAAAGAACTGGGATACACACCGGGACTGCAGCCGGAAGCAGATTACGTGGCAGTGAAGATGCCGGTATTCTCCTTTGAGAAGATCCGCGGTGCAGATATCAGCCTTGGACCTGAAATGAAATCTACAGGAGAATGTCTGGGAATTGCCAAGACATTCGATGAGGCTCTTTACAAAGCATTCCTTGGAGCAGGAATCAAACTGCCGAAGTTCAAGAACATGATCATGACAGTTCGTGACGAAGATAAACCGGAGGCAGTAGAGATCGGACGCAGATTTGAGAAGATCGGATACCGTATCTTTGCGACAAAGAGTACAGCAGAAGCGCTGAACGCAGCAGGTGTGAAAGCGATTCCGGTCCGTAAGATCGAGCAGGAATCACCAAACCTTCTGGATCTCATCTTAGGACATGAGATCGATTTGGTCATTGACATTCCGGCACAGGGAGCAGAGCACTCCAGAGACGGATTTGTCATTCGAAGAAATGCAATCGAGACAGGAGTTAATGTACTGACAGCAATTGATACTGCAGAAGCATTGATCACAAGTCTTGAAAATACAGATATTAAGAAGCTGACACTGATCGATATTGCGACAGTACAGTAGAGAAAAAATGGTCGGGACGAGAGTTCCGACCATTTTTGGTTATAAAACAGAACCCAACATTTGGATATGTTTTTCCAACATTACTTTCTGGTAGTTTCCGTTGAATCCTCTATAATAAAAATAGAACAAAAGAGGAGAAGCAGAAATATGAGTATTTGTTATCACGAAGGATCCCAAGAATTTCATCTTTACAACAAAAAAATCAGCTATCTTATCACCATTTTAAAAAATGGACAGTTAGGGCAGTTGTATTTTGGAAAAAAACTACATGACAGGGAGAATTTTTCGCATCTTCTGGAGCTGTGCCATCGCCCGATGGCTGTATGTACCTATGAAGAGGATTCCACATTTTCGATGGAGCATATCAAACAGGAATATCCATCTTATGGAGCCGGGGACATGCGGTATCCGGCAGTGGAGATTTTGCAGGAGAATGGAAGTCGGATTACGGATTTCGTGTATCAGACCCATCGGATTTACGATGGAAAACCATCTCTTGCAGGACTGCCTGCTACCTATACGGAAGATTTAAAAGAGGCACAGACACTGGAAATCGAATTGAAAGATCATTTGATCGATACCACATTGATCTTGTATTATACAATCTTTGAGGAGCTTCCGGTGATCACAAGAAGTGCAAAGGTGATTTATCATGGAACAGGTAAGATCGTGCTGGAGCGGGCGATGAGCTGCAGTGTAGATCTGCCGGATCACGACTATCAAATGATCGGGCTGACCGGAGCATGGGGAAGAGAACGTGCAGTGACAGAGAGAAAACTGCAGTATGGGATTCAGGGCATTTACAGTATGCGCGGATGCAGCAGCAGTAATTTCAATCCATTTCTGGCACTGCGGCGGGAGAATACTACAGAAGCGAGTGGGGAAGTGTATGGCTTCAGCCTTGTCTACAGTGGAAATTTTCTGGCGCAGGCAGAGGTGGATACATACGATGTCACAAGAGTGACGCTGGGAATTCATCCGGACCGGTTTTCCTGGGAAATGAAAAACGGAGATGAGTTTCAGACACCGGAGGCGGTGATGGTCTATTCTGATCGCGGACTTAACGGGATGAGTCAGGCATTCCATAGTCTGTATCGTGCACGCCTGGCAAGAGGATACTGGAGAGACCGGCCGAGACCGATTCTCATCAACAACTGGGAAGCGACTTATTTTGATTTCAATGAGGAAAAGATCCTTCAGATCGTACGCACGGCGAAACGGCTTGGAATCGAATTGTTTGTACTGGATGACGGATGGTTCGGAAAACGGGAGGATGATCATTCTTCCCTTGGCGACTGGTATCCGAATCTGGAGAAACTGCCCGATGGCATTGCGGGAATTGCGAAGAAGGCAGAGGCAGAAGGGATGAAATTCGGTCTTTGGTTTGAGCCGGAAATGGTAAGCAAAGACAGCAATCTTTATAGAGAACATCCGGACTGGATCCTGTCTACCCCGGGACGTCCTATTTCCCATGGAAGAAATCAGTATATTCTGGATTTTTCCAGAGCAGAGGTGGTGGACGCCATTTATGAACAAATGGAAAAAATTCTGGAGGATGCGCCGATTTCTTATATCAAATGGGATATGAACCGCTGTATGTCAGAAGTATACTCTCATACAGCCGGAGCAGCAGAACAGGGAAAGGTTATGCATCAGTATATTTTGGGTGTTTATCGGTTATACGAGAAACTGACTGCCGGATTTCCGGAGGTTTTGTTTGAATCCTGCGCAAGCGGCGGTTCCCGTTTTGATCCAGGGATGCTGTATTATGCGCCGCAGGCGTGGGCATCGGATGACACGGATGCAGTGGAACGTTGTAAGATCCAGTATGGAACGTCCCTGGTCTATCCGGTGAGCAGTATGGGATCTCACGTATCCGCAGTGCCGAATCATCAGGTGCTTCGCAACACATCTTTGAAAATGCGTGCGGATGTGGCATATTTTGGAACTTTCGGATATGAGCTGAATCCGAACAGCCTGACAGAGGCGGAACAGGAGCAGATCAAAAAACAGACAGCATTTATGAAGAAATATAGAAGCTTGATTCAGTATGGAACATTCTACCGCCTTCGGAGTCCGTTTGCAGGAAATGAAATGGCATGGATGGTCGTATCCGGGGACAAAAAAGAAGCACTTGTCGGCTGGTATCGTTTTCTGGAGCCAGTGAATATCGGATATCGCAGACTTGTACTACAGGGTCTGGATCCAGAACAGCAGTATCAGATTTCAGGATGGAAAACAGAACTGTATGGAGATGAACTGATGCAGGCAGGGCTGATCGTATCAGATGCGGCATCCGGACAAAATCAGGATCAGTATAACGGAGAGAATGGAGATTTTCAATCCCGTCTTTATCTGTTGAAAGCAAAGGAAAGATAAAAAATCCTGTCGAAGTGGCATATATGCTACTTTGGCAGGATTTTTTTCTGTTTCCGATATTCAGAAGGACTCAATCCATTCACCTTACGGAACGCCTTGGAAAAAGAAAAGCTATTGGAATATCCGCAGGAACAGGCAATATTCTGAATGGAAAGACTGCTGGACTGTAGTAATTCTTCAGACTTTGTAATGCGATACCGGGTGAGAAACTGCTGTGGGGAAAGCTGCACGGTTTTTAGAAACAGTTCTGTCAGATAACTCCGGTTCAGTGACAGATAATCTGCAATTTCCTGTACGGTGAGTGGATTCTGGTAATTTTTATGAATATAGGAAATCGCCTGATTGATGTACACACTGGAGGTATTCTGCTGTGGGGAAATGGTACATCCGGCATCCTCCACCAGAAGGGCGAGAAACTGCATCAGAAGTCCCTGAATGTAAATTTCGTTTGAGGCACTTAAGGCGTGGTGTTTCATCATGTCCAGAATATAGGACTTTGCAGTGTCAATCTGTGTGCAGGAAAAAATGGGATGCCTGACAGACAGGCCTGCGAGCCGCAGATATTTTTCGGCATCATGACCGCCGATGCCAACCCAGAGATAACTCCAGGGATTTACGTCATCTGCCTGATAAAATGTCAGTTTGCCCGGATGAATGAGAAACCCCTGTCCCTGTTTGAGCAGATAGCGCTCCTCACCGGAATAGAACACACCTTCTCCTTTCAGGCAGAGATGAAGCAGGTAGCAGTCCCGGACTGCCGGTCCGAAGGAATAGGAGGGAGTACAGTCCTGCATCCCGCAAAAGACCGTGTAAATGTCTGAGAAGATACTGTGATAAATGTCGGATTGTGAATAAGAGGACATAGGGGGCTCCTTTCGTGTGAATATTTTTTCCGGGGAAGTTTCTATAGAATATTTCAAATATTTTACCATGCTCAGATATCTCTGACAACTTATAGAATTTATTGATCCTCTATATGTGTCAGTTCTGGATTCTTTATATAATTACCATTTTCGTCTTTTATGAAAGGAAGTACGGCTATCACGGCATCATTGTTTATTAACCCATATACATGAGGGTAAAATCTGCCGCAATGATCTCCATCTTCATAACGAACGTCTGCTTCTAATTTGTTTTCATCAATACAAAGCAGTACCAGTTCTTCCTCAATGTCTTTAAAAATTGGAGCAACACGCCAGAAATATTCAGCTGTTGAACAATGTATAAATCCGTCAGCCTGAATATTTCGATTTCCCCAAGCAGGTTTGTGTTTTCTTTCTTCCCAAGTGATTCTTTTCATACAATGTAAAATCATGTATTATTACCTCCGTAAAATTCGTCAGGCATCTTTTGACCCCAACATTATATATAGACAATATCATAAAATTGCGAATTATTCTATCATCTTACTATTCTATTTTTTATTGCACCAGTTTTTATAGAAGGATATAATATAAGAGGCTAACTTACAGATGAAAATTTGAATATAGGTATCATAGGGAATGAGGGAAAATATGAACACAATCATAGAAATGAACCACGTGACAAAAGCATACCGCAGGAAAATCAAAAGCGGGAAAGGAATCTTCAAAAGCAGTAAATTCGAGACAAAAGAAGCAATCAAAGATATTTCGTTTCAGATCAAAGAAGGAGAGATGGTCGGAATTGTAGGACTAAACGGTGCAGGAAAATCTACATTGATCAAATCCATGCTGGGAATTCTTTCTCTGGACAGCGGGGAAGCGAAAATGTTCGGAAGGGACAGTTTTCAGTTCCGCAAGAAAAATGCAGAATATATCGGGGCGAATTTCGGACAGAAAAGTTCTCTTGTATGGGATCTTCCCTTTATTTACTCTCTGGAGTTAAACAAGAAAATATACAGGGTATCGGACGAACGGTATGAGGAAATTTTAGAAGAACTGGAACAGTTTTTGCAGATTGGGGAACTGTTAAACGTACCGGTACGGACGATGAGCCTGGGACAGAGAATGAAATGTGAATTTGCCGTGATCACACTGCATTCCCCCAGATTGCTGATTCTGGATGAGACAACGATCGGACTTGATATTGTGATCAAGAAGAATATAGAAGAATATCTGAAACATATCAATGCTGCAAGAAATGTGACGATTCTTTTTTCCTCCCATGATCTTGCAGAGCTGGAGAGGATCTGTGACCGGATTATGATCATCAACAGTGGTGAGATCATACTGGACGATCAGGTGAAAAATATTTCGGATCTGTCCAGATACAGCTATATGATGATCAAGTTTGCAGAAGCCTTTGACGGGAATGTGGAATTGAATCCGGGCTTACAGATTGTGGAGTATCTGGAGGATGGATTGAAAATACGGATCGATAAACAGATGCTTTCGGAAAAAGAAGCAATGACAGAGCTGATTGATAAAATGCCGGTTGAAAATATCTCGATCGAAAAACAGAGTCTGGAAGATTTTATTTACAATCTTGTACAAAAATAAATACGAAAGGCGAAAGACGATGAAAAAATATATTGCATTGATCAGAGTTGGAATACAAAGAGAACTGGTCTACCGTACGAATTTTTGTATCGGTATCTTTTCCACAGTTCTTTTATTTATTGTAGAAGTTGCAATCTGGTCAGCTGTGTATCAGGGAAAAGAGGAAGTGGGAAGTATTTCTTACAACAGTATCATGATCTACACAGTGATGACATTGCTGCTTCAGCGATTATTGGGCGGCGGAACAGATGAGGAGATCGGGAACGATTTTCAAAGCGGAAATATCGTTACATCCCTGCTGACACCGTTAAATCTGGGAGTCAAATATTCCATGCAGGAGTTGGGGAAAGGATTACTCAATGCCTTTGTGCTGCTTTTGGTTTTCATTCCGTACTGTATAAAAAACAGAGAAATAGTGTCTGTGATACCTGTACAAAGATGGCTGCTCTTTGTGCCGGCGGTTGTTTTTTCTTATATTCTGTTCAGTATTTTAAATTATATGCTGGGAATTTTGACATTCTGGAGTCACTCAAACATCGGGCTTTATATGCTGAAAATGGCCTGTGTCAATATTTTCAGCGGAATGTTCATTCCGCTTACATTTTACCCGTCGATTCTAAGGGGATTTTGTATGGTACTTCCGTTTCAGTCTATTTACTATTTTCCGTTGACCATTGTAATGGGAGAAGCAAACAGGGCACAGATTGCCGACGGAATCCTGCTTCAGTTGGGATGGATTGCGGGATTGTTTCTGCTGTGCAGGCTGATGAACAAGAATGCAATGAGACGGATCGTGATTCAGGGAGGGTGAGAAAATCATGTCATATACACGTAAAATGATAGAAAAGGTTCGATGGTATCTGGATTGCTATCGAATGTATTTTAAGATCAATCTGCTGACTGTATTGGAATACAAACTGGATTTTCTGGCGATCAATCTTGCCAGCGTCCTGGCACTTTTGGTCGGTGTGTTTAATATCGAGATCATTTTCAGTCAGGTCGATGCGATGAAAATGTGGAGTAAAGAAGAAGTGCTGTGGTGCCTGGGATTTTTCTATCTGGTCAGAGCCATCTACAATACGTTTTTTATCAATACATTGAGCATCAGTTACTGGATCCAGAACGGAAAATTTGATCTTTTTATTTTAAAACCGCTCAATACATTTTTCCAGCTTTTGAGTACCGGAAGATACAATGCGGAATATCCTCTGGATGAGTATCTGGTCGGAATTTTTCTGCTGATCCGGACAAGTCATAAACTGCATATGTTTCACGGATGGCAGAGCATCGTACTGTTTGTATTTTTACTGGTTACGGCGGTGTTTGCGTATTTCAGCATTATTTTTATTATGTCAACCTTATCCTTTTGGTTCATTAAGTCTAATATGTTTATCACGCTGATCGAAAATCTGGAGCGGCTGATCGAATATCCGATCGACATTTACCATGCCGTGATCCGGGTAGCCGTCAGTGCGCTGATTCCGATCGCTCTGGCGAATTATTATCCGACAGTCTGCATGCTGGGAGCGGGCAGCAGAGGGATTTTGCTATATATAGCAGGTGCCTGTGTCATATTGGGTGTCATTGACGTTCTGGTGTGGAAGAAGGGGATGAAAGCGTATCAGAGTACTGGGGCGTAAAGATAAACCAAAACCTTCTTGCGGCTGGAATCAAAATTACATATAATAGAAGTAATTGATAAAAAGAAGCGTTCAATGGCAGAAAAAGATACATGGAGGAATCAGATATGAGTTTTCAAATTTACAATTGGCTGGAAAAATATGTGCATGAAGTGGTGAGTACATTTGGATACCGCATCTGGTTTATTGGAGTGCAGGGCAGTTACGCCAGAGGAGAAGCTACAGAGGACAGCGATATTGATATTGTATTGATTTTAGATACGCTTCTTCCGGCAGATTTGAGGATTTACAGAGGGATGCTCAATCGTTTGCCATATCGGGAGAAAATCTGTGGGTTTATTTCCGGACGGGAAGAGTTAGAAAATTGGTCAAAAGCAGATCTCTTTCAATTCTGCCAGGATACGATGCCGCTAAAAGGAAGCCTGGACGGGATTGTAGCAAAATTAGATATGAAAGATGTGAGACGTGCGGTTCATACAGGAGCCTGCAATCTGTATCATGCGGTATGTCATAATATGATCCATGAGCAGAGCCGGGAAGTACTGATGGAATTATATAAGACATCTGTATTTACGATCCAGGCGGAATATTTTTTAAAGACCGGGAATTATCTGAGAAGAAAAGCAGAATTGTTTCCAAAGTTGAATGGACTTGCTCGGGAAATCTTATATATTGCGATAGAGATGAAGCAGAAAAGTGGAAAAGTAAAAGGAAGTTTTGATGAACTTTCGGAAAAACTGATTCTGTGGTCCAGTGATCTGATTCGCAAGTATCAGGAAGAAAATGAATGAATACATAAAGATTTTTTCAAAAACAAGCTTGTTTTAGCGAAAATATGCGATAAAAAATAGAAAATTGCAAGAAAGGATTGACGAAACATCAAAAAGTCGATAGAATAACAACCAGTGATAAAAGAATTGGAGGAATCTTGCAATGGCGGCGTATAAGGATTTGACGAAGGAAGAATTATTGGAATTGAAAAATGGGCTTCAGGCTCAGTTTCAGGAAGTAAAAGCTAAAGGATTGAAATTGGATATGTCCAGAGGAAAACCGGCGGCAGCACAACTGAATCTTTCAATGGAAATGTTGAATATATTGAACAGCGGAACAGAATTGGTTTGTGAAGATGGTGTAGATTGCAGAAACTACGGCGGGTTGGATGGAATCGCAGAGGCAAAGCAGCTTCTTGCAGATATGATGGAAGTTCCAAAGGACAATGTGATCGTGTTTGGAAATTCCAGTCTGAATGTCATGTATGATACGGTAGCACGTGCCATGACACATGGAATCATGGGAAGTACTCCATGGTGCAGACTTGATAAAGTAAAATTTTTATGTCCGGTTCCAGGTTATGACAGACATTTTGCGATTACAGAACATTTTGGAATTGAGATGATCAATATTCCGATGACACCAACCGGACCGGATATGGATTTGGTAGAAAAACTGGTCAGTGAAGACGAGGCGATCAAAGGAATCTGGTGTGTACCGAAATATTCCAATCCGCAGGGAATTACTTATTCCGATGAGACCGTATACCGTTTTGCGAACTTAAAACCGGCAGCGAAAGATTTCCGCATTTTCTGGGACAATGCATATTGCGTACATCATCTGTACGAAGAAAAGCAGGATTATCTGATTGAGATTTTGATGGAGTGTAAAAAGGCAGGAAATCAGGATATGGTATATAAGTTTTCCTCTACTTCAAAGATCAGTTTTCCAGGATCCGGTATCGCAGCCATTGCAGCTTCTGATGCAAACCTTGCAGATATCCGCCATATGATGAAAGTGCAGACGATTGGACATGATAAAGTAAACCAGCTGCGTCATGTGAGATTTTTTAAAGATATTCATGGAATCGTGGAGCATATGAAAAAGCATGCAGATATCATGAGACCAAAATTTGAGACGGTTTTAAATACACTGGAGCGCGAATTGGGAGGTCTTGAGATTGGTTCCTGGATTTCACCGCACGGAGGATACTTTATTTCTTTCGATGCAATGGAAGGATGTGCAAAAGCAATTGTTGCCAAAGCAAAAGAGGCAGGACTTGTGATGACAGAGGCAGGAGCTACATTCCCATATGGAAAGGATCCAAAAGACAGTAATATCCGTATTGCTCCATCTTATCCGACACCGGAAGAGCTGGCAGTTGCTGCGGAGATTTTTGTGCTGAGTGTGAAATTGGTCAGCATTGATAAATTATTGGGAAATTTATAAATAGTTTCGATGGAAAATCGAAGATAAACAAAAGAGAATCCACATCATAGCTATGATGTCTGGATTCTCTTTTTGGATGAGAACTTACTGGGATAGTTCATGTTTCTTTGGCAGTGTAAATCCTTTTCCGTGCACTTCATTGACTTTTCCGATGACCATAAATGCGGAAGGATCGATTTCCATGACCAGCTGATTGAGTCTGGAAAGTTCCCGGTTGGAGATCACCGTCAGGATCATATTCTGTCTGGTGTGCAGATAGCCGGTTTCTGTATGGAGCAGGGTAGAGCCGCGATCCATTTTTTGTGTGATGGCTTCGTTGATCTCCTCGGATTTCTGACTGATGATCTTGACCTGGGTCTGTGCCTGTCCGATCACCAGAATCTTGTCCAGAACAATGGTATAGGTCAAGACCAGAAGGATTCCGTAAAGAATTGCTTCTTTGTCAGAAAACAGTGCCTGTCCGATTAAAATGATGAAGTCAAATACATAAAGCATGACAGAAACAGGAAGTCCGAATTTCTTGTTCAGGATCAAAGGCGGAATGTCCATACCTCCAGTGGAAGCTCCTGCGCGGATGACGATTCCCAGAGAAAATCCGATAAACAGACCTCCGAAAATGCTTGACAGAAGACGGTCATCGGTGATGTCGGACAGTGCAGGAAGACTTTGGAAAAATCCCAGAGCGATGGGATAGTAAAAGGTACTGATTAGTGTGGTCAGGGCAAAATCAATTCCAAGTATGATTGCACCCAGCAAAAACATGATACAGTTGAAAATAAATACAAATACAGAGATCGGCAGATTCAGATAGTGATCTACGATCAGAGAAAGACCAGTGGTACCGCCGGTCATCAGGTTGTTGGGAAGAACAAACATGACAATTCCCAATGCCATGGTGGTGTTGCCAAGAAAAATCAGAAACAGATTTTTCGGTTTGAAAATATTGGTTTTCATGGGATTACTTCTCCTTTTGTATGATTATGCATTAAGCTACTATGGTAAAGCGAAAAAAAACAGGCTGTCTGTCAGCCTGTGTAAAGATTGTATGAAATTAAATCAGATACTGTATGATATCGATTCATAGTGTTCCGCTTCCTTTTCCTGATTTCTGAAAAACAGTATAGCATAATTTTAGGAAAAAATACAAGGGAGAAAATGAACAATCCTGTGAAATCTTCATATGATAAGAAAAACGAGAAGAAAAAAAGAGGTATACAACATGGCATATGAGGCATATGGACAGATCAATGGTGTGATTCGGGAAATCCAAAGAGGAGAATCTTGCTGCAGTCAGCTTATCAGGCTGGATACAGAAAATGGAGAGGTACAGTTCAGTGTTTCAGCAGATACGATGGTCATAGACAGTGTCAGACTCAGGAAAGGGATGCGGATCGCAGCATTTTACGATACCAGTCTTCCAGTGCCGGCAATCTATCCGCCGCAGTACCGGGCAGAAATCGTGACGGCGATCCGAAGAGAACAAAACGTGATGCTGAACTTTTTTGATGAAGATCTGATGGCAGAAGAAAATGCACTTCGGCTGAATATCGGACCGATGACGAATATTGTGACACAGAACGGACAGCGGTTTACATGCAGACCCGGAAATATGGAATTGCTTGTTTACTACACGACAACCACCTTCAGTATTCCGCCGATGACGACCCCACAGAAAATCATCGTGATGTGTGAGATGGAAATGTAGTTTATATTTGGAAAAGCCGATAGCAGGGTAGTTACTTTTTCAGAGATGCAGTATAATAAGAAGAAAAGGGGGAAAGAGAGGCAGAAACGCAGATGAGTGAGAAAGAAGAAATTGTATTTTGTAAAGGTGGAGGCTGTACGGCGAAGCTGGGACCGGGGATTCTGGCAAGGGTGCTGGAAAAGATACCGAAGATCTGGGATGAAAATCTGATGATCGGATATGAGAGCTCGGATGATGCGGCTGTATACAAACTGACCGAAGATTTGGCTGTGGTACAGACTCTGGATTTTTTCCCGCCTATGGTAGAAGATCCGTATACCTTCGGTCAGATCGCAGCAGCCAATGCGCTCAGTGACATCTATGCCATGGGCGGGGATGTTAGGACTGCGCTGAATATCGTATGTTTTCCGGAGAACTGGGATCTGAATATCCTGGGACAGATTATGCTGGGAGGCGGAGAAAAAGTCAAAGAAGCGGGCGGAGTGCTGGCAGGCGGACATTCCATTGCGGATACGGATGTGAAATATGGTTTGTCTGTTATGGGAACGATCCATCCAGATAAGGTGTTTGCAAATAATGGATGTCAGGCCGGAGATGCCTTGATTTTGACAAAACCGCTGGGTGTGGGGATCGTCTGCACGGCAAACCGGATAGGAGAAGCATCCAAAGAGGCAATGGAGCAGGCAGTCTGTTCTATGACGACACTGAACAAATATGCCTCTGAAACGGTGAGACGCTATCAGGTACATGGCTGTACAGATGTAACCGGATTTGGATTTTTAGGACATCTTTCCGAGATGCTGGGAGAAACGTATTCAGCCAGGATTCAAAGCAGCCAGATCCCCTATATCCAGGAGGCTTACGAGTATGCAGGAGAATTTTATCTCACAGCAGCAGCTCAGAGAAACAGAAATCATGTAGGAGCAGAGGTGCAGTTTGAACAGGTACCTTTTGAGATGGAAGAGATATTATTTGATCCGCAGACGTCAGGCGGACTTCTTGTCAGCATGGCAAAAGAGGATGCCGCTGCATGTTTGGATGATTTGAAAAAGCTGGGACTGCCTTGTGGAATCGTAGGAGAAGTTCTGGAAAAAAGAGCGCAGAAAATATATGTAGAGTAGAGGTGTGAAAGTATGAAGTATACAGTAGATGCAAGAGGAAAACAGTGTCCGATTCCTGTGGTGGAGACAAAAAAAGTTCTGGCGCAGATGACAGAACAGGATGAAGTAGAGACACTGGTGGATAATGAGATCGCAGTACAGAATCTGGAAAAGATGGCACGTCAGAAACAGCTGCCGTTTCGGTACGAGACGCTGAATGGCCATACATTCCGAGCGGTTATCACAGGAGGCAGTTTGGAAGGAGCAGAAGAGCAGGAGACAGAATGTAAGGAATGTATGCCGTGTCAGATTCCTGCTACCGGATTAAAAGAAACTGTGGTCGTACTGTCTTCCGATAAGATGGGAGAAGGGGATGAGACATTGGGGAAGGCTTTGATGAAAGGATTTGTTTATGCCCTTGCAAGCCAGGAAGCGCTTCCGTCTGCTGTGATTATGTACAATGGAGGAGCAAAACTTTCTGTGGAAGGATCCGATTCCCTGGAAGATCTGAGGCTTTTGGAATCACAGGGGGTGGAGATCCTGACCTGTGGAACCTGTCTGAACCACTATGGTCTGACAGAGAAGCTTGCAGTGGGAAATGTGACCAATATGTATGTGATCTGTGAGAAAATGATGCAGGCAGGGAAGGTGGTAAAGCCATGATTTATCTGGACAGCGCAGCAACCAGTTATTATCGTCCAAAAGAAGTTGCACAGGCAGTATATGATGCCATTTTGACCATGGGAAATGCAGGCCGGGGGAGTCATGCGTCCAGTTTGAGCAGCGCTCGCATGATTTATGAAACAAGAAGGCTGCTCTGTGAATTGTTTGGCGGTCCGGCGCCGGAGCAGGTGGTGTTTACCTGCAATGCGACAGAAGCGCTGAATATTGCAATCCAGGGGCTGGCAAAACCAGGAATTCGGCTGGCAGCGACTGCCATGGATCATAACAGTGTCCTGCGCCCTCTGTATCTGGCAGAGCAGAAAGGAAGCACCATAGAAATCATAGGAGCAGATGAAAAAGGGAGAATTTCTCTGGAATCCGTAGAAAGACTGTTTCAAAAGGGCTTGGATGTGTTTGTATGCACCCACGCATCCAATGTGACCGGGAATGTGAATCCAATCCGGGAAATCGGAACACTGTGTAAAAAATATGGAGTTCTGTTTGTGGTGGATGCCTCCCAGACTGCGGGGATACTCCCCATCGATATGCAGAAAGATCAGATCGATATTCTTTGCTTTACAGGGCATAAAGGGCTGATGGGACCACAGGGGACAGGGGGCATGATTGTAAGAGAACAGGTGCAGCTTCCGGCATTTAAGGTGGGAGGAAGCGGCGTGCAGAGCTTTTTAAAAACACACCCCTCTCAGATGCCCACCGCTTTGGAGGCGGGAACTTTGAATGGACATGGGATCGCAGGCCTTCATGCAGCATTGCAATACATATTGGAACAGGGAGTCGATACCATTCACAGAATCGAATGTGAACGGATGCAGCAGTTTTATGAAGGAGTGACGGAGATCGAGTCTGTCCATGTTTATGGAGATTTTTCAAAGATGCAGAACAGAGCTCCGATTGTGTCACTGAATATGGGAGATTATGATTCGGCAGCGGTTAGCGACGAACTCTCCGAAGTATATGGGATCCAGACCCGTTCGGGAGCACATTGTGCGCCACTGATGCATCAGACGTTTCATACAGAAGAGCAGGGAATGGTCAGATTTAGCTTTTCGCACTTTGTGACGAAAGAGCAGATAAAGGAAACCATCTGGGCACTTCAGGAAATGGCAGGAGGAAGTGTATGAGACCAAAAGAATTGCGGGTCATAGTGACATTTGAGACGACTACAGCAGCTATGGCATTTGAGGCAAAAGCAAAAGAAGAAGACATCCAGGGAAGACTGATCCCGGTGCCAAGGGCAATTACAGCAGGGTGCGGGCTAAGTTTTTCGGCTCCGGTCAGTGAACGGGAAAAAATCTGGACATTGACCGGACAGATGGTTTGTCATCAGGTGTATGAACTGGTTGTATAAAACGAAAAAAGAGAGAAGATGCTGAAACAAGAATGTTCAAGCGCTTCTCTCTTTTTAGATTGTTGTTTTATGGTTCTTCCGGTGGAGTCACAGTACCGCCATTTCCGCTGTCGCCACCATTTCCACTGTTTCCGCCGGAGTTATTGTTGTCATTTCCGCTATCTTCACTGCCATCTCCAGAATCGTCTTCCTCCTCGGAATCCTCTTTGTCTTCGGGCTCCTTCTTATCCTCGTCATCCTCTTCTTTTTCCACATAATGTCCGGAACAGCTGGAGCTTGGACCGGTTCCTTTTGCAAAATATTCGGTGTAGGAAGGGCAGCTGCTTACCGCCAGCAGTCCGGTCTGGGAACATACTGTTTTCTGTTCTACGGAAGCAGGCATGGTGAAGTTCTTAGGCTGCAGTCCCAGTGTGCTGTCTACACGATCCATGATCCGTTTCCAGATGACTTCATGCCAGGTCTGATTGTAAATGTTTTCCATTGGCTTGCTGGAATCATAGCCGCCCCATACAGAACAGGTGTAGTATGGAGTATAGGCAGCCAGCCAGAGGTCGGTACTAAATTCAGAAGTACCGGTTTTTCCGGAAGCAGGCATTCCATTTGCAAGCTGTGCGGCAGTACCGGTACCTCTCTTGATTACATCCTGCATGGCGTTGGTCAAAAGGGCGGCAGTGGAATCTTTCACGACCTGATGAGTCTCTGGAGTGCTGTTGTCCAGGATCACGTTTCCATCGTGATCCAATACTTTGGTATACAGGATCGGTTTGGTATAGACCCCGTTATTGGCAAGAGCTGCATAGGCAGCAGTAAGTTCGATATTGTATACACCATTGGTGATACCGCCAAGTGCAGTAGACTGGTTGTAGTCATTCTGACTTGGATTATCTTCTTTGCTAACCAGAGTGGTGAATCCAAAATTCTCTAGATATTTCATACCGGTATCCACTCCGATATCCGTTAAGGTACGTACGGCACAAACGTTCATGGAGTGAAGGATCGCATATCGTACGGTTGCCTGGCCGATGTATTTACCGTCCCAGTTGTTGACCGGAGTTCCGTCATTGTAAGTATATGGGGAATCCTCGATCAGTGTAGAAAGTGTGTATTTTCCGGCATCAATAGCAGGCGCGTAAACCCCCAATGGTTTGAAACAGGAACCGGGCTGGCGATGAGAATCGGTCGCACGATTCAGGGAAAAGCTGGCGGTCTTTTCTCCGCGGCCGCCTACAATGGCTTTGACTTCTCCGGTATGCTGATCCATCACAACCACAGAAGTTTGTGGCTGCGGCGGAATGGTGATGCTCTCCGTGATGGTATCGCCTTCCTGAATGTTCAGGGTTGTCTTATATTCGGCAACTGCCTGATTGGCTTCTTCTGGTGACGCAAAATCCAGCGGATACTGGCGGCCCCAGGCAGCCTTGATGTACTCCGCCACACTGTTATGGTCATAATTTTCCATAGAGCCGTCTGCCCGTGTGACAGTCAGCGCATACTGCAGTCCATATTCAATGACGTACGGATAGTTTGCAGGATTGGCAACTTCTTCGTCACAGATCTTCTGAATCGTTGGATCCTGTGTAGCGTAAATGGTCAGTCCGCCGCTGTATAACAGATTATGAGCCTGTGTCGCAGAGTAGGATTTGCGAGTCTGCAGATCCGTCAGGACCTGTTCTGCAAGTTCATCCACAAAGTAGCTGTTTGGCATGTCCACATCTGTTGCAACGGCTGTCTGTTGGATGCGGTCATACACCGGATCTGCTTTTGCTTCGTCGAATTCCTGCTGTGTGATATAGCCCTGTTCTAACATATTGCCAAGTACGATATCCCGGCGAGCAGCATTTTCCTGTGGATTGGTAACTGGATCATACCGGGTCGGATTCTGGGTGATGCCGGCGATTACTGCACACTCGGAAAGCGTCAGTTCCGATACGTCACGGTTAAAATAACGCTTTGCGGCAGCCTGAACGCCGAGACAGTTCTGCCCAAGGTTGATGGTATTCATATAAGCTTCCAGGATCTCTTCTTTGGTCATCTGCTTTTCAATTTCCAGTGCCAGATACTGCTCCTGGAGTTTTCGCTCCAGACTGTCGTAGAATGTCTTTTCTTCGGTAAAATTAGGAAAGACATTATTTTTGATCAGCTGCTGGGTCAGGGTACTAGCTCCCTCAGAGAAATTCCCGCTGGTGATGCCCACTAGACCGGCTCTTAAGATACCCTGCAGATCGATTCCATTGTGCTCGTAGAAACGTTCGTCCTCGATGGCAACAAAGGCATTGGCAAGATGCTTTGGAATCTTGTCAATGGTCTTATAGATACGGTTGGAACCGGCTTCCCGGAACTGTGCCAGAGGCTGTCCGGTAGATGCTGCGACCACCTGGGATTTATATCCGCTCGGTTTTACATCCGCAGGAGTGATCTTCGGGGTGTCGTCAATGATCTTTTTGACGAAAAGTCCGCCCCCGGCGGCCCCGATGATACAAATGAGAAGGAAACAGATCACAACGGCCTTAAAGACACGGACGCCGACCCGTTTCTTTTTCATATTTTTCTTTGAAGACACATTTTTTTTCTTCTTCGAAAGGCTTTCTTTTCCGTAATTCATGAATAATATCCTCCTTTATTCATTCTACTCATTATATCAAAGATACCTGTTTAAAGCAAAGGAAAAAGAAAAAGTTCATATTCTCATAAAAAATTTTTAAGAAATATAGAGTTTTTCTTGTGTTTGTCCGGAATGCATAGTATATATAAATAAGAAGATCCGGGGATGTCGTATCGAGCCGGAAGTGGAAATGGAAAGTGGGAGGGAACAATGGAGTACAGGACGATATATCAGGGAGCAGAAGCGGAGATCGTGGAGAAAAAATCACGATTTATCGCAGAAGTGTTCCCTGTGGATTCAGAAGAAGAAGCAATGGAACATCTGGAGCAGGTGCGAAAGAAGCATTGGGATGCAAGACATCACTGTTGGGCGTATGTAATCGGGGAAGAACGGGTACAGGAACGCTGCAGTGATGACGGAGAGCCCAGCGGCACAGCCGGAAAGCCGATCCTGGAAGTGATCAAAGGCGAAAAGCTGCACAATGTACTGGTAGTAGTAACCCGGTATTTTGGCGGCACGCTTCTTGGGACCGGGGGACTGGTCAGAGCTTATACTGGGGCATCGAGGGAGGGGGTACTGCACAGTCAGATTATTACCAAAATCTATGGATTTAAACTCAGAATCACGACGGATTATACGGGATTGGGAAAGATACAGTACCTTTTGGGACAAAGAGGGTTGACTACGCTGGATTGTGTCTACACCGAGAAAGTGGAAGTGCTTGTTCTGATTTCCGAAGAGGAGGAACAACGGCTTATTGCAGAAGTGATCGAGACTACGAATGCACAGGCAGGGATTGAACGGGAGACGGATTGCTGGTTTGCTAAGATTGACGGGCAGATGGTCGTATTTGACTGAATCCTGACAAAACAGACAAAAGAAGAGAGCCGCAGCGTCTGCACTCTGGCAAACGCTGCGGCTCTCTGTATCGTATCTTAAGAGAATTCCGGTTCGATCAAACCGAAGGAACCATCTTTTCTTTTGTAAACAACATTGACTTCATCAGTCTCTGCATTGCAGAATACGAAGAAAGCATGTCCAAGCAGTTCCATCTGGATGCATGCATCTTCCGGATACATCGGTTTGATGCCGAAACGCTTGGTGCGGACGATCCGTACCTCATCATCTACCGGACTGTCATCTTCAGATTCAAAGAATTCTTTTTTGAAATTGCTTGCAGAACCGGAAGCGGTAGGATGTCCCTGGCTTCTGGCAACAAGTTTGTTTTTATATTTGCGAAGCTGCCGTTCAATCACTTCTTCAACCAGATCAACGGATACATACATATTGTCGCTGGTCTGTTCGGATCGGATGATATTTCCTTTTACAGGAATGGTTACTTCAATCTTCTGACGTTCCTTTTCCACACTAAGTGTTACAATAATTTCTGTTTCAGGAGTGAAATACCTTTCAAGTTTTCCCAATTTCTGTTCAATAGCGTCCTTTAAGCCTGGTGTTACATCGATGTTTTTTCCACTAATAATAAAGTTCATACTGGTCAACTCCTTTTGTT